>ENA-UOUJ01000493-UOUJ01000493.1-activated-sludge-metagenome-genome-assembly--contig:-NODE-493-length-26315-cov-14.712681_pt1 | contig 26315 bp, 23 predicted proteins | sample MGYA00249839_ERZ747224 | MGnify/ENA primary metagenome ERZ747224 (study PRJEB28782, sample SAMN03220277) | activated sludge metagenome | biome: wastewater; feature: sewage sludge; material... | reverse complement strand
CCTTCAGCAACACCTTTATTCCTGCCTTCTATTACCAGGATAATGAGCTTATTGTTTTTGGTATATCCCATCCCGCTTCTGGGATGCTTGTCATGAATGGCTTTACCGGCAAATTTTAATTCTTCATTATTGGTAATTTTTATTTCACCTTCCTGCAGCAATACAGGTCCGCCGCCCACCGCAGTTCTCATCTTCCATTTTTTCGCGCCGGAGTCCACAATATTTACGGCATTTATACCAGGCTTATACAAACTGTGGGAATCCGTAAAAGCGGTGACAGGGCGCTGTAAAGCCAGTATTTTCTTTTTCGTATCCTCAGCGTATACCCAGGCCACATCGGCATTGCGTTGTCTGGTAATGCCAATGGCGCTGCCAAAAGAATGTACATAGGTAGCGCTGTCCGCTCTTTTGCGGGAATAAATATCGCGGCTCACTATTTTCCCTTCTTTAATAACCGTATTCAGGTTTTGATGGGTTGCAAAAGAAAAGAAGGTACAGTTCACTACTACCACAGGCTTACTGTTCTTCCTGTAAAATTCATCGGGCGTTAATCTCCTGTTCCGGGTAGTGTCTGAGCTAAAAATCAGGCGCCTGTCTTTCAGATCGGCTTCCACGTAATATGCAATGTTTGGTTTCCCATCCAGTTCTCTGGTTGTTTTGTATACGTGCACGGATGGCGGCAACTTACCGAAGAGCGAGTCAACATTCGTCCATTCGGTTTGGGCATGCGCCTGCAATACAACAACATTAATTAAAAGTATGGCGATTATTCTTTTCATAAAAAGCATCCCGCTTATCGGGTAAACGTCTTTACCGTGCCATCGTCACAGCCCAGTATAACCATTGTAGCCCTTTTCACAAAAAGTCCGTTATCCACAACGCCGGGGATATTATTGATCCGCTGCTCCAGCATGGCAGGTTGGGGAATAGCACCAAAATGGCAGTCTATGATATAATTGCCGCTATCTGTTATAAACATTTTCTCATCTTTTTTTCTGAGTGAAGTGCTGCAACCCAATGCTGCCAGTTGCCCGGCGGTATGCTGCCATCCAAAAGGGATGACCTCCACCGGGAGCGGAAATTTTCCCAGCACTTCTACCCGCTTGTTATCACCGGCAATAACAATGAGCTCCCTGCTGGCCGCGGCAACGATCTTTTCTCTTAGCAACGCGCCTCCTCCCCCTTTTACCAGGTTCATATTATCATCTATTTCATCGGCGCCGTCTATATCTATATCTATATGGTCAACCGTATCTAATGAAACAACCGTAATTCCGCATTGAAGCGCTATTTTTTCCGTTTCCTCCGAAGTGGCTACCGCTGTAAGCTGCCAGCCCTGTTTTACCTTTTCTGCCAGATACTGCACTGCCCAGTAAGCCGTAGAACCTGTTCCCAGCCCTACAATCATTCCATCTTTAATATACTCTATGGCTTTATAGGCCGCGGCCTGTTTCGCATTCATATCATTTTAATTTCCTGTAGTACAAATTACGGGCTTCCGCTGTCATGCCCGGGTTATGACACTGAATAGCAAATTTCCCTTCTTTATACTCGCTATCCCTATAGCTCATTACCAACTGATCCTTCACCCATATATTAATGCTGTCGCCCACAGCCCTTACTTTCATCTCAAACCATTCCCCGTCTTTGGTAAGCAGCGCTGTGGCCTTACCGGTAGGTTTTCCGGGTTTCCACAGCCAGCCCGTATGCGCTTCCTGGTTATGACATATCTGCGCTTCATATCCCCGCGGAAATCCATCGGGATTATCAGCAGGCTCATTCGCCCTTACATACAATCCGCCATTGGCGCCTTTACCCTGGTCGGTGATCCGGAACTCGCCCTTTATTTCAAAATTTTTCACTACCGGTGAAGCATACAGATGCCCTCTCCCGTTCTGCCCGATAATTACCCCATTCTCTACTTTCCATTCCGCATCGCCCCTCACTGTCCATCCCGTAAGGTCTTTCCCGTTGAAAAGTGAAATCCATTGGGGCTTTGCTGACCAGGAGCCTGCCATAAAAATCAGGCAAAGCATTGTTAAACCGGTAAAAAAACGTTTCATGCCAAATTTATTTTATCTGTTGAATGGTATAATAATAGTAAGAGATCATTTTTGCATACTAATACCGGGATGGAAGTTGAAAATATAAATGAACCCATCTTAAGACCAGCTTTTATCCGGTTAGCTTTTTATACGACGATGTGTTTTACAATAATGCCTGTTATTACGGCTATGGAAAAACTGATCAGCGACCCGATCAAAACATATTCCGTTTTTTCTTCCTGCCTGTCTTTTTCACTAAAGCGAAGTAAACCTTTGGCTGTAATTAAGAGCCCGATGGCCGCATATTGATCCTGCAGCAGAAAGGTGAGGATAAGCACGCGTTCTACAATACCGATCCATTTGCCGGCATTGGCCAGGCCGGCGCTGCGGGGTAGCTGGTCGCTCCATTTGCGGGTCATTTGCCCGATCATTATGCCTGCCGGGAAGCTCAAAAATATATAGGCGGTGGTAAGCAACCAGAATGCACTATCGTTTTCTATTAACCGCAGCCATTCCTTAATATCCGTTAAGGTATAAAAAGTATAGTACCAGCAGGCTGCAATAACCAGCAGATGCATGAGCTGGTCAATTAAAAAATATACAATCGTTTGAGGCCGGTAAGATTTCCAGCCGTCAATAAGCGTATGTGATATAAGGATCGCCAGTCCAAAATATCCATATTGAAACCCTATGAAAATAAGCGCTAACAGTGCTGCTATAAAAGCATGCAGGTAAAGCCAGGGGGATAAAAAATGCCGGATACAACGGTCATCAACCCATTTTTTAGGTTGCAGTACAAAGTCGGCCAGCAGGTGCGACAGGATCAGTTTTATCAGCCAGAGTGTGCTCATGCCAGGTTAAATTGAGTAATGACCTGATGATATTCGTACAATAGTTTTTCTATTTCCGGCCACCCGGCCGAATGTGCATGTTTGTTTATAGTGGATTGTTTCCTTTTTAATTTTTTTGATATTTGCACTTGTGTCTGCTCTTTTAAAAGCTCCGCCAACACTTCAGCCTGCTTGGAAGTTAACCGTTTCAGCATATAATCCGCAAAGCCGGCGATGACCCTAAAAGCTATATTAGCTTTTCCATCTGCCGATTCTATCCACAACCGCTGCATATCTTTCAACTGGTCAAACATCCTTCCGGATAAAACAAACGCTTCACCATTTGCGGTTCTTAAGTTTCGTACGCGGGCAGCCACATTACCGATACCGATACTGATGCGAATATCATATATATCCGAAAGTCTTTTGGCAGCGGCTCTTAACTGAAAAGACAGTTTTAATGCAGCCAAAGGATCCTTGGTATACACCTGGAAACTGTCGCCGCGGTAAAATTCGAATGCATGATTTTTTAAAACGGCGCTAAGCTGCGTTACCAGTTTTTTACCCATTGCAGTTCCCGGAACTGTGGAGTTTACAATATCAGCGGTTATAACAGCACCTACAGGCATACGCATTTGTTTGTTTTTCAAATATAGCCTAAAAAGGCGATATTTCAAAAATATAGCCTAAAAAGGCGATATTTCAAAAATATAGCTTAAAAAGGCGATATTGTTCAGGCAGGCTTTATTCATTCCCGCTTATACACCTGCCGTTTCTTCCGCGTCAGGTATACGCTGCACCATCGCCGCCCCCTACTCTTCCAGTCCCCACACTTTTCCTTTCATAGTAGCCGGTACGCCTTCACTCAGCCATTGCGCCGGGCGTTGTCCTTTCAGCAGCCAGTCAAAAAACTGCTGTTCCCTGATCTGTATATCCTTCCTGTTCTTTCTTTCCATTAAATTATGCTCCTCCCCATTGTAGTTGAGCAGCCATACGGGTTTGCCCAAACGCCTCAGCCCTGTAAACAATTCAATTCCCTGATACCAGGGTACCGCTCCGTCATTATCGTTGTGCATGATCACCAATGGCGTACCTACTTTCGGCAAATGAAATAAGGGCGAATTCTCTATATATAATTGCGGCTTTTCCCATAAGGTGGCTCCTATCCTGCTTTGCGTTCTTTCGTACTGGAACTGCCTGTTCATACCGGTTCCCCAGCGAATGCCGCCATAGGCGCTGGTCATATTACTCACCGGCGCGCCTGCCCATGCAGCCTTAAATAATTTTGTTTGCGTAATTACATAAGCTGCCTGATAGCCCCCCCAGCTTTGTCCCTGCAAGCCCATGCGCGTACTGTCAACCCATCCCTTTTTAACCAATGCCCTTGCGCCGCTTACAATATAATTATAAGCACTTTTGCCCGGATGACCGGTAGTGTAAACAATATCGGGAACAAAAACAATATATCCCCTGCTCACAAAAAAAGAAATGTTCAGCCGGCTGGGGGTAGGCGCCGGGGGAATATACTGGTACAATCCATCACTCAGCTTTTCATAAAAATAACAAATGGCAGGATATTTTTTCTTGGGATCAAAATCACCGGGCTTGTATACCATACCTGTTGCCTGTTTTCCATTGTACGCTTTCCAGTGAAACAACTCCGCCGTACCCCAGTTGTACGCTGCCTGCTGGGGATTAATAGCGCTCAGCTTCGTTTCTTTTTGCCAGCCGGTGTTTACATAAAGATCGGGCGGATGTACATAGCTTTCTTTGGTATAGATATACGTGCTGCTGTCTTTTGCTTTAACCAGCCCGTTACTGTTGATCGCAAAGGCGCCATTTACCACGGTAACAGGTTTGGAGGCGCTTAGCATCTTACAGGTAGCCAGACCGGCGTGTTTATTATTTTCCGAGAACATGTGCAGCAAAATTTCCTGCGAAGGAGAAATAAATTTTTCTTCGGGGTTGGTGCGGACATACCTGTACGTTATTTTGTTTTTCCGCCCTTCTCCCGCTGTAATATTAACGGGCGCCACTACCGCATCAGGATCAAGCTGCCAGATATCGAATTTGTCGTATACCAGCACGGCCAAATCGCTCTGCGTCCAGGCCATTAGGCCATAAGATGACGGCTCAGCGGGCATATCAAAATCTTCATCATATAGTTTTGTTTTGATACGTGAAGAAATGTTCTTTATTTTCCCATCCCTCCAGGTAAAATACTGGCGGGCTTTGGCATCGTACCACAGCACATATTTGCCATCAGGCGATGCAGTAACATACCCGGAAAGGTTTTCTTTAATTAATTTCCGGGATCCGCTTTTCGGGTCTATTACATATATATCCTTCAATGTTCTTCCCTCCCACTGCATAGCAACCCGTTTACCCGCATCGGTTATGCCCACAAAAAAATCCGCATCGCCTTCTTTCGCTGGTATTACATCGGGTACTTCCTTATCGCCCAGTTGAACAAAGCTTTTTGTATCCAGGTCAATCATCGCGGGATAGCTTTTCTTAAGCTCCTTATCAAGATTCTTCAACTGCATGGTTTGCAGGTAATCGTCCTTGTAATTCCAGATATCTACTTTCACCAGGTCTATATCAATGAGCGTTGTATCTTTTGGAGGCTGAACCGGGGCGGTACCTGTAAACAGCCGCTTACCCGATTTACTGAAATGCAGGTTTGCATTTTCACTGATGTTCCAGCCAACAGGCATCCCGGCAACGTTTTTATCGGCAAGCATCAACGCACTGTCGTATCCGTTCTGCCAGTACCACAGCTTGTAAAATTGCTGTAATGCTTTGGCGCTGCTGTCTCTTTCAGCAACAAAGGCTAACTGGTACCCTTCTTCATCAATGGCATAATGCCGAAAATCATTTCCTCCCTTCATAATGGTATCGAACCTGTTCTCCGTTGTTCTGAAAATACATACCGCAGGTTTGCGCAAGCTGTCTTTTTTTGCTGTTGTGGTTTCTGTAACCAGGATGTTCCCTGTTTTGCTCCAGACGTATTCACTTACAAGATCAACCGCCTGTTTAATAGTGTCGCGTAAGTTATAAATGATCAATACCGTTCCTTCTTCTTTTTTCGGACCGGCACCCGGCCCTTCATCTGCATCGTTACTATCGGAATACAGCTCATACGATACAGCTGCTTTATCATCTTTTTTTATAGCCGGTGGATTGGTGATCTTCCGTCTTTTTTTCGCCTGCTCAACCGTAGGCACTTCAACAGATCTTTTCAATGAATCTATTTTCACCGCCAGTGAGTCGGGCGCCCCTTTCTTGCCGGAACTGTCGGGTAGCGGCTTTTCCCTTTGCCAGGCTACCCACTGCGCATTTTTTTCCGGTATTTTATACGACTTTACACGGGCTTCTTTTACTATGAACCCTTTACCTAATTCAACAATAGCCAGTGAATCTTTGGGTGAATCATCGGGTGTTTTCTTTTTTATACGCGCCTGCCTTACATCGGCATAAGGCGGCTTTATCTTAAAAACGGCATACCGGCTGTCTTCCGTTATTGTTACATCATAGCCACGGGGGATCGCTTCATTGTATTGCATATCGGAAGACCGGATAACCAGCGTACCATCTCCTTCCTGTACGTCAACCGTATATATAATCCATCTGCCGTCATTACTAATTTTACGTTCACCAACAGATTGCCAGCTATCGTATACGGTATGATCAAGCGGTTTTTTATTTTGTGCATGCACATCTGCCGCCAGCAGTATTATGATAACAAAAAATATCCTTCTCATATTCATTGGTAAATTTTCAAAAATCCGTTTGCAAGATAAAGATTAAACTTCTTTTAGCCCTTCATTAAGGGTAATAAGCCTGCCCGGTATACCTGTAAAACCCGACAGGAATATGGCTGCATGCAAAGACAAAAAAGCCTTCTTTATTAAAAAACCTGATTAAATAATATACAGATGAAAGGAGCACTCCGGTATGAAGCACTATGGTATACGGTTAACCGGCGGGGTTCAGCTTAATGCTTCGGCGTGGAGCCCTGATGCGGGTATAAAGGTGTTGCGTACTTTCCTGCGGTAGTTTTTAAACATGCTTTGCCACTGTATCTTAAGAACGCCCAGTATGCCTTCCTTTACAATATTCTTATTCATTTTTGAGGTACCGAATTTGCGGTCAACAAAAGTGATAGGGATTTCAATAACTCTAAAGCCAAGCTTCCAGGCAGCAAATTTCATTTCTATCTGGAATGCATAGCCAACAAAATTGATCTGATCAAAATTAATCGTTTCCAGCACCTCTTTCCTGTAGCAAATAAAACCGGCGGTAGGGTCTTTAACCGGCATCCAGGTGAGTATCCGCGTATATAACGCACCACCCTTGGAAAGCACATTCCTGTAGCGGCTCCAGTTCACCGTTTCGCCTCCTTTTACATAGCGCGAACCTACCACTACATCTGCATTATGCACACAGGCCTGGTATAACCGCTCAAGGTCTTTGGGGTTATGCGAGAAGTCGGCGTCCATCTCAAAAATATACCGGTATCCCCTGTCTATCGCCCATTTAAATCCATAAATATAAGCTGTGCCCAGTCCCTGCTTGCCTTCCCGCACCTGGAGGAATAACTGGCCGGGATAGTTCTTTTGCATTTCACGCACCAGGCCGGCAGTACCATCGGGGGAATTATCATCAACCACCAAAACATGGAAATCCAAATCCATACTTAGAATAGCATGAAGGACAGGTTTCACATTCTCGCTCTCGTTATAAGTAGGTATGATCACCAGCTTTTCCAACAGATATTTATTTATTGTGCTATAAAATTAGCTTATACGTTTGTTTTTAAGATTGGTTTTACGCTTTCTTTAACAAGGTGCGGTTAAGGATTTCAGTTAGTTTTTGTTTGGTATGCATGGGGAAATCGCCTTTCATCATCCAGTCGTAATATTGCGGTTCAGCTTTAAGCACTTCGGTTACAGCTTTGCCTTTATGTTTTCCGAAATTAAAGATTTCTACTCCATTTTCCATAATAAAACGGCGGGCGAAATCCACAATTTGTTCCTGTCCTGTGAATTTGATAACAGATTCCAGTGTGGAACCCACCTGGGGATACCTTTGCAGTTGCGATTCCAGTATCTCAAAAGTTGCCACAGCATCAACTTCCGCGCTATGCGCATTATCAAGATCCTTATCGCAGTAAAATTTATACGCAGCGCTTAATGTACGGGGTTCCATCATATGATATAGCTTTTGTACATCCAGCAAATGCCGGCTGGTAACATCAAATTCCAGTCCGGAACGTAAAAATTCCTCTACCAGCAAGGGAAGGTCAAAACGGTTGGAATTGTACCCCGCCAGATCACAATTGTCTAAAAACTGGCGTATTTCATTGGCAATCTGTTTAAAGGAAGGGGCGTCCTTAACTATATCATCAGTAATGCCATGTATATCGGAAGATGCTTTAGGTATGGGCATCTGCGGATTAACTAATTTTCTCTTTACCACACGGCTGCCATCCGGCTGAATCTTTACAATAGCTAATTCAACAATACGATCAACAGCCAGGTTTACACCGGTTGTTTCCAGGTCAATAACAGCTAAAGGACGGGTTAATTGTAATGGCATATCACTAACAATAATTGTTTAATGCGGCAAAATAGCTAAAAATATAATACTATCGGCGTTCTGTTAACATAAGTCAAACAAATCTGCACCTCATGAGAAAAAAATGATAAAGTTTGTTTGGTAAGTTTAATATTTGTTTATTTGCAGGTCTCACTACGTAATTTTGTATTTCCAAATCCCCCCTGAAGAATAACATTATCTCCTACTCCTACGGGCGCCGTGCTTGTAAATGTTATTGTTTTACCTAAAAAACTTCAAGATGAAAAAAATTTTTGTTATTGCACTGTTTGCCATTGCGCTGGGGGCCGCTTTTACTTCATGTACTTCCTCAAGAAACGGATGTAAAGCTACGCAGGGAATGATTGGCTATAAATAAGTTCTTTTACTGCAAATATCATTATTCAGGTTATCATTCTTAGTGGTAACCTTTTTTATTTTACAGCATCCCGGCCTTATTACAGGTACACTGGCGGCGCCATTACTTTAATGGCTAGCCGATACAAAGCTGCCCATAAAAAAACCCCGGCTAATGAACCGGGGCCTTTTTCATCATTAAAGAAATATTAATTATAGTGCAATTTCAGATCTACACGGCGGTTTTGAGCACGGCCTGCAGCGGTTTTATTATCTGCAATGGGTTGGTCCTGTCCAAAACCAGCAGATACTAAGCGGGTCGGATCAACGCCTCCTTTGTTAGTAAGATAATCTACCACCGACTGCGCTCTTTGTTCACTTAAAACCTGGTTCTTATCCGGATTGCCGGTGTTATCCGTATGTCCTTCAACATCTAATTTAAGGTTGGGATCTTCATTAAGGATTTTTGCCACTTCATCCAGCGATTTGAATGATTTTGCCAGCAGTTTGGAACTGCCTGTAGCAAAAAATACATTCTTTGCTGCTACATCAATACGCTTCTTCACTTCTTCCTTAATTTCAGGACAACCCTGGTTGCTTGCCGGACCAGCCAGTGCGGGGCACTTATCTTCTTCATCATTTACACCATCGCCATCGGTATCCGGTATGGGACAACCCTGGTATTTGGCTACGCCCGCTTCGTTAGGGCATTTATCTTCTTCATCATTAATGCCATCATTATCGGAATCCGGGATAGGACAGCCGTTGTATTTTTCAAGTCCTTTTACGCTGGGACATTTATCATCTTTATCCGGAATGCCGTCACCATCGGTATCGGGGCAGCCATTGAACTGGGCCAAACCTGCCACATCGGGGCATGCATCTAATGAATCCACTATGCCATCATTATCTGTATCGGCTGGTGGGGGTGGCGGCGGAATAACTTTAGGCTCTTTTTTCTCAAACAAAGAACCTGCCACGCCTAAACTGTAAAACAAATGATTGGCAGTGGTACCGGTGGTTACCGCAACACGGTATTGCGCATTAAAATTAATAAACGCCTGGTCTAACAAATTAACCTGCACGCCTATACCCAATGGTACATAGGCGCCCCAATAGCCATTCCATTGGGAACCGCCAATACCTGCGGTTAAATACGGTGTAACCCAATACCTGTCGCTTAGCAGCTTGGCATTAATATTGGCATCCAGCTCGGCAAGCAGCTTATCATTGCCGCCCTGTGGCTTATCGGGCACAGGGTAGTCGGTGAAAGTGCCGCCTAAACGGGCCATGAAATCAAAATGATCGGTAAGTCCCTGGAAATAAGATAACGCCAAACCGGGGCTCATACGCCCTGTTTTATACCATTGCTTGTCTTTTAGCACCTGGCTCAAGGAAGTATTCTTTAAATCCTGGGCAGTTTGAAAATCATGAAAAGTAAATGCAAAGCCAAATGCCGGTTTCTTTTTGTAGGGGTTTTTAATGGCATTTTCCTGGGCAAAAGCAGTGCTGAGTATGCATGCTGCCAATAAGCTCAATAACAGTTTTCTCATAAAATGTATTTTGATTAAAAGTTATGCAAAGGTATAAGGTTGACTATTAACGTTCCAAATTATTACATCGTTTTATTACGGCTTACCAACCTGTTGCGGTTTGTTAACGACCTCTACACGTACTCTGGTAAGCCCTTTTTTAATGAACCCTAATTTTTGTGCGGCAGCCTTAGACAGATCAATCAGCCGCTTGTTTTTAGGATGCATCCGGTCGGTAATCTGAACTATGACGGATTTTTTGTTTGAAAGGTTGCTTACCTTCACCCATGTACCCAGCGGATAGCGGTTAGCCGCAGCGGTAAGCTTATGCTGGTCATATTTTTTCCCGTTGGCCATTGTCCTCCCCTGGAATTTATCTGCATAAAAACTGGCTGTTCCCTGCTGAGCCGTATGATTTTTGTCTGCTTTTTTACCCACAGGACGTTGTGCCGCTACCGAAGCACAAATACAAAACAGCGAAAAAAATAATAACGGAAATGGCTTCATTACACCTGTTTTCTTTGATACTACAGGGAATATGTCCTGCAAAACTAAGACCACAATGCTCTTTTCCGGGGCCGGGTATGCCTTCATTGAGGTATGTAAATCATTACCGGGTTCTTTTTCAGGCTTAGGCTTACCCGGATATACATTGAATTGTAGCGGCTATAACGTAAACAGGTTGTATTTATTGCCAAACCGGGTCTGCCTGGCTATCTTGTCTTCAGCATATATATCATCAAAAAAAACAAGGCGGCCGTTCCGGGCTTCGCAGGTTATGTAACGTATAAAAATGGGTATTTTCTGAGAGAAAGTTACGGTGCGCTTTTCTTTTCTTTTCATCCAGGCAGCTAACGTATCGGGCTTGTAACGAAGCGAATCATTCTTTACCAGGTATTTGGATAATTTATCCCACTGCTGCACCCGCACACAGCCGTGGCTGAGCGCCCTGTCTGCTTTGGAGAAAAGCCAGCGGGCATTGGTATCATGTAAATACACGCTATACTTGTTCCGGAAATTAAATTTTATAACGCCCAGGGAGTTATCATCACCTTCCCGCTGCTTCAGCAGATAGGGGAAGTAATTTTTGTTTAACCTGAACCAGTTTACCGCATGGGGGTCTATGATGCTGTCATTTTTATCAACTACCATCAGGTTTTGTTTATCTAAGTAGCCCACATTCTCCCTTATTTTGGGCAGCATTTCTTTGAAAATAATACTATAAGGAACCGTCCATTGCGGAAAAATAATAAAATTAGTGAGCGTGCTGGTGAGCAAGGGTGTTCTGGTTTTCGGCTGGCCCACAATTATTTTCGACTCCAGCTTCAGGGTATCGGTATCCCATAAGCGCAACTGGTAGGAAGGGATGTTTACCCACAGGTACCGTTGCGGCATGGTATCGGCCAATTGCTTGTACCGGTCTAAATTAATGGCAATGGTTTTAAATTTTTCCTGGTCATTATTGTTGAGCGACTTTACTACCATTGGGCCGGCTTTGCCATCCACTTTCAGATCATTTTCTTTTTGATATGCTTTTACGGCTGCTGTTAATGCTGCTGTATCGGCTGCCCGGTCGTTAAACGCTATGTACCCGCCTTCATACAGGCGGGTCTGCAGGTTTTTAATAAAATCCATCGAATCCACCGGGTCTGTAAAAGGGTAAGACAGGTAGGTATACCTCGTTCTGTTCATGGAATCCAGGAAGCTCTTTAATGCACCCCGTAATTCCACGTATCCCTGATGGTGAGGCTCAAGCGTTTCAAGCAGGGGCGTAAGTTCTTTACTGCTGTGTACATTCTTTAGTAAGGCTACATAAAAGGAATCGGTGAGTACCGAATCTTTCCTGAGCGTAACACTATCTTTTTCCAGCCTTCCCAGCTTAATATCCTTAACAATCTGTACAAAGGCATCTGTGAATAACAGGTCGGCGCGTGCCCACATTGCCGCATCCAGCATCGCCAAAGAATCGGTTTTTAATTTGTGGCGAATGATATCCAGATGACTGAAATGGTAATCTGAAGGAAACAAACCATAGTTTTCACTTTGCCGGATAAAATCGTATAAGGAATCGGCCATGGGTAACCATTGTTGCTTATCGCTCCAGGTACGTAAGGAATCGAGCCCGCCATACCATAACTGTACCACCGGCAGCATATTAAATGTTATACTGTCGTTCAGCTTTCCATTATGCTCTGAAGCGAAAGCCATAGTAATGGCAATATTTTCATTGGTCTTTTTATTCAAATTTTCGGGTTCGCGAACAATTTCTGCTGTTTTAGGAGACTGCGATGCTTCATTGCAGGAAAACAGCAACAGTACAGGCACTAATATCCGGCATATGCTTTTACAGCATTGTTTTATCATGAGCTGGGTTGAATTGAAATGGGGAAAACGTATCAAACTGATTACAGATTGTATGTAAATTGCAAAATAATGTCTGAAATAACAAGCGGCTTTCACCATTATTATACTCATGCTGCTATTTTTCCTGCCAGTATTTCTTTTATTAGCATTAAACAACTCCATATAGCTTATATCGGGTATAAACATGATAAGAGTTTACAAAAGTATTGTTAGTTTGCTTTACATTTATCAGGAAAGATATTTCAAATTTTAACTGCATTTCTTATTTGTCCCGGTAATGGCTGTTCTATACGCCTTGCCTGGAACCGGAATGCGATTCGTCATTTATTTTTTATGAGTGAAGGCTGGCTAATAGAAAAAAATATAGTGATTATTGGCGGAACAAGCGGCATGGGGTTATCGGCCGCCAAAGCTTTTGCGGCACAGGGCGCCCGGGTGGTAGTAGTGGGAAGGAACCGCCAAACCTGCAATGCCGCGCAACAGCAACTGGGTGAAAAAGGGATTGCCATTTGCGCAGACGCTATTGACCCATCTACCGCGGAAAATGCTATTAATACCTGCGCACAGCAATTCGGAACATTTCATGGACTGTATCATGTAGCCGGTGGCAGCGGCCGTAAAATGGGCGATGGCCCGCTGCATGAGCTGACATTAGCAGGATGGAATAAAACATTTGAGCTAAATCTTACTTCGCTGATGCTTTCCAACCAGGCCGCGATCAGATGGCTGCTTCAGCACAAAACAGGCGGGTCTGTTCTTAATATGAGTTCCGTACTGGGTATATCCCCCTCTCCTCTTCATTTTGCTACCCATGCGTATGCCGCCTGTAAATCGGCAGTAACAGGTTTTACAAAATCATTAGCCGCTTATTATGCAAAAGATAATATTCGCGTTAATACTATAGCGCCTGCCCTGGTAGCAACCCCCATGGCGCAAAGAGCAGCTCAAGATGAAGCTATCCTTTCCTTCATCAAAACAAAGCAGCCATTAGATGGGGGAAGAATAGGCCGGCCGGAAGATACAGACGGGCTGGCCTGTTATTTCATGTCGGACTATGCAAGATTCACTACCGGGCAGGTAGTATACGTTGATGGCGGATGGTCTGTAAGCGAAGGACAGGTTTAATAATTTAAAAACAATAATGATATGCAGGCAATAGGCATTGACATAGGTGGAACCAATATCAAGGGAGTGCTGGTAAATGAGAACGGTACCATACTGCATGAAATGCAATGCAAAACCAACGGGAAAGAAGCCAACTGGTGGAAAAAAGCCGTGGCAGATATGCTGCACCAACTCAGGCAGAAAGCCACCGGCGAAAATATTCCCGTAGGGCTGTCTGCCCCGGGTTTGGCAAGCCATAACAATGATTGTATAAAGCTAATGCCGGGCCGGCTGGAAGGATTAGAAAATTTTATATGGTCCGATTATCTTCAAACGCCCGCATGGGTGCTCAACGATGCGCATGCCGCTTTAATGGCAGAAGCAAAATTTGGCGCAGGCAAAGGATACCATCATATTGTTCTGCTAACACTGGGCACAGGTGTAGGCGGAGGCATTATGATCAACGGCGCGCTGCACCAGGGTTTATTAAACAGGGCCGGGCATATGGGTCATGTAATGCTAAATGCAGACAGCGATATATGTGATGTTACCAATATGCCGGCCAGCTTAGAAGATGCTATAGGCGACTGTACTATAGAACGGCGCAGCTTTGGAAAATTTACTTCCACCTACAACCTGGTTCAGGCATACAAGGCTGGCGATACGGTTGCCACGTATGTGTGGCTGCATGCCGTAAAACGGCTGGCGGTGGCGCTGTGCTCTTTTATCAATATCCTTTCTCCCGATATTATTATACTCGGCGGCGGTATAGCGCAGGCAGGCGATGATTTATTTAAACCGCTTGAGCACTTTATGGATATCTTTGAATGGCGCCATTCGGGTATACGAACACCTGTTGTACAGGCCGTGTTTGATGAATATTCCGGCGCGGCAGGAGCAGCAGGCTTTGCCTTGCACAAAACTTTACCACATTAATTTTTTATCATGAACGTTATACAGGATTACCTGCAACAGTCGCAAAAAATCATTGACGCCATTGAAGCGCAGCAAAACGGTATACAACAAGCCGCGCAATGGTTTGCAGAAAGCATTGCGGCAGGCAGAATGGTGCATGTATTTGGTTCGGGGCACAGCCGTATTATGGTGGAAGAAATGTGGCCGCGCTACGGATCATTCCCGGGGTTTAATCCTATCGTGGAACTATCGCTTACTTTTCACAACTTAGTAGTGGGCGCTAACGGTCAGCGGCAGGCGATGTTTCTTGAAAACGTGGAGGGACTGGCAGAAAGGATCCAGCGCAATTTTGATATCCGGGAGAGCGACAGCGCACTCATCATTTCCTCCAGCGGATGTAATATAGTGCCCATTGAAATGGCGGAGCTGTTCCAGCAAAAAAAAGTGAAGGTAACGGCCATCATTACCCAAAAACACGCGGATGTTTCCACAAGCAAAAGAAAAGACGGGAAAAAATTAGGCAACTTCGCCGATCTTATTTTAGATACCGGCGCTCCCGCGGGAGATGCCATGATACACATACCGGGATTAGAAACGCCGGTGGCGCCGGGCTCCACCGTAGGAGGCGTTTTACTGATCAATACCATTAAGGCGGAAACAGCCCGGCTGCTAACAGAAGCAGGGCATCCCCCCAAAGTATTAACGGCCTCATGTATTGCAGGCGCTGAAAAAGCAAAGGAACTGTTTGAAAGCGCTTATGATGAACATGCGCACCGCCTGGCGGGATTATATCAAAACGTTGGAAAACAAATACAGTAACAATATGCACACGCCCATACGCACAACGGTTGTTGGCAGCTACCCTTTCCCGGGATGGTTAGAATTTGCTTCGCAACACTTAAATGAATTTGGCCCGGCCGATATAGAAGAAGCGATTGAAGATGCTGTTATTGCCGCTATTCATGATCAAACAACGGCAGGGCTCGATGTGATCACCGACGGAGAACAAACAAGGCTCGATTTCAATTTGTCTTTTTACGGCTATATCAAAGGGATATCGCCGGACGAAAGTGAAACCAGGCGGTTTGGCCCGGCTGCGCATGATCAAAGGGGCAAGCACCGGATCACAGAAACACTTTCTGCACCCCACGGGCTGGGCGTTGTAAAAGAGTTTCTGCGGTTAAAAAAACTGGCGCCGCAGGGACCTGTATTAAAAGCCAGCATACCGGGGCCGTATACTTTAAGCGGAAGGCTATTGCCGAACAGTGAATACAAAGACCGCTATGCAATAACAGAAGCGCTCCTCCCCTTTATACAGAAAGAGCTGGAAGACCTGGTGGCAGCAGGATGTACCGAAATTACAGTAGATGAACCTTCCATGAGCTGCTACGCGTATAAAGAAAATACCAAAAAATTTGCAGCGATATTTAATAAAACGGTGGAGCCTGTAGCGGGCAAATGTAATCTTTCCACGCATTTATGCTTTGGTAACTTTAAGGGAAGACCGGTTGGTTACAGGAGCATTAAACCCATGCTGCCCGATTTCCTGGAGCTAAAAGTAAATGAAATCCATATTGAGATGGCGAACCGGGAATTTGCGGAAATAGAATTGCTCGCCACTTTTGCCAAACGCATGCATGTTGCCGTGGGGATCATTGATGTGAAGAATTATTATATTGAAACGCCGGAGGATGTAGCCGGAAGAATTAAAAGATGCCTGCAGTATATTCCCGCGGAAAAGCTGTCTGTTGCGCCCGACTGCGGATTAAGTCAAACGGCAAGATGGGCATCAAGGCAAAAGCTGGTCAATATGGTAAAGGGCGCGCAAATGGTAAGGGAGATGATCTAAGAATTGAGGTTGCATGGTTACATTGCGCTTACCTTTAATTTTGCAGTCATCCGGCTTAATAACGGATTATAGTAATGCAAAGATATTTTATAGAAGTGGCATATAAGGGCGCAGGCTATGCCGGTTTTCAGATACAGGAAAATGCGGTTACCATACAATCGGAGATCCGGCAGGCGATGGCTGTTCTGTTCAGGCAGGACATATTACTTACCGGATCGTCACGAACCGATGCCGGCGTTAACGCGCTGCAGAATTTTTTTCATTTCAACTTTGACCGGCCCATACCGGAGCGGTATATCTACAATCTCAATGCTATACTTCCGGCTGCTATTGTAATTAAACGGATCATTCCCGTACACGCCCATGCCCATTGCCGGTTTGATGCCATAAGCCGTGAATACAGCTACCATGTATACAAAAACAAAAATCCATTTTTATATAACCAGGCTTATTATTTTCCCTATACTATTGATTTTGATTTGCTGCAGCAGGCAGCATCCGCCATTATGGAGCATACCGATTTTACAAGCTTTTCCAAACGCAACACACAGGTGAAAAATTTTATCTGCCGTATTACGGAAAGCCGGTGGAGCAGGGAAGCAGATCATATGATTTACCACGTAAAGGCCAACCGCTTTTTAAGGGGTATGGTAAGGGGGTTGGTGGGTACCATGTTACAGGCAGGAAGAGGAAAGATCAGCATTGAAAGTTTTCATACCATTATTGCAGGAAGGGATTGTACCAAAGTCAATTTTGCCGTACCCGGTCATGGGTTGTTTTTAGAGAAGGTGAATTATCCTTCCCATTATTTTATGCAGTCATCTTAATTAACGACACGTGTTGCTCACGGGTAATATTGCTCCAGCCAGGCAATCATCGCGGCAAATACATCTGCAGCTACGGGCGGACGCAGTTCATGCTTTTCGCCCGGATATAATTTTATTTGTGACGGAACACCTAAGTCCTGCAATTTTTTATATAGTTTTTCCGATTGATTAACATGCACCATTTCATCGGCCGTACCATGAAATATAATGGTAGGAACGGCTGTTGAACCGGTAAGCTGAAAATAAGGGCTGGCCTCCTTTACTATCTTCGCAGCGGTATCGGAGGTTCCCAGGAAATTAACAATAATGGCATTGCTTTCAGAACCGGGTTGGCGAACAGTTTCATCACTTAAATCTGTAGGCCCAAAAATATCCACTACTGTTTTTACCTGCTTCAAGCTATCATAGCCATAAGCGTACAGCATAGCAAGATGAGCGCCTGCACTGGCTCCTATTAAAGCAAAATGATTACCATCATATCTATACTCTGCTGCGTTTGCAGCAATGAAAGCCAGCGCTTTTTTTACATCTTCTATTTGCGCGGGAAAAGTATTTTTTCTATCCTTTACCAAGCGGTAGTTTAAAGATGCCAGGGCATATTTGCGTTTCCCTACCAGCTCTTCTATCAAAGCTTTTGGAAACTCCCTTTTATCGCCCTGTACCCAGCTTCCGCCATGAATATATACGATCACTTTGGTATTGCTGTTCCGGTCATCCGGTAAATACGCGTCAAGCAGGTTATCATTGCCGTCAGCATCAGCATATTGTACATCTAATATCTCCGTATACAACTGGTGCCTGATAACAGCCCCGTGCTTTGCATTATTAAGGGTTGGCGAAACGCTTTTTTCGTTGCGGTAGGAAGTGAATAAAGCAGATGCGAAAATAATAAGCGCACAGAGGTACTGAGCTATCTGCATGGTAAAATCTTTATCTTTTCAAACAGGGGTTATAGCACACACAATCTAAAGAAAACGCCATGAATTATATTGGAAAGTTTTCTCTTTTTATCCACAACAGGATAATCTTTCCTGTATCCTTAATCAATCATTTTCAAATATTTTCCCATCCAGTAAGGCAGCAGCCAGAATACCGGCTCCCTTTCCATATCGGGATAGCCGTTTATGGCCGACCAGGGATTCTTATCCCATCGCACTGCGGTGCGGATGCCGGCCGGCGGCAATGCATCTACCTGCAGGTCGTCCAGCACCGGCTCGTGTACCATTTTTACATCTTCTCTTTTGCTATGGTCAAATCTCCAGTTTACCAGGTCGAGCGGGGTATCTGTAAGGAATGCAACAGACGGCGTTAGTTCCACTTTTTTATTCCTGGCATAACAATACAGGAAATTAATCAGGGGGCTTTTATCGTTCTTTCTTTTTCCCATCCAGTTGTCCAAATGCTTTTCATAAAAAGCCAGCAGCTCAGGATCTTTTTCACAGCCGGTGAGAACAGGATACAGGTAGGACTGAAGAATAACATCGAAATATATAAAAAAAGCAGGGTTTTGTTCAGGAACCTTTGCCATATTTTCGAGGTAATGTTCCTCCCTGATCAGCCGCAGGTAATGTTCCTGGTATTTGGCGTTTCCGGTCATGTGATAGGCCAACTTTAAAAAGGTTAACAGCTCCATTGAATTCTGATACCGGTCGGGCAGCCACTCCGGGTCGCGGTTTAGCTGATCCGGGCTCCATACCGACCAACGGGTATGCGTACCGTCTATATCTACCATATTAAAATTATGGCTGATCAGGTGATCAACCAGCCGCGCAACATGTTCGGCAACTATTTTTTTTTCCTTAGCATCTGCCACCAGTTCATAGTAAAAATAATAGCTCATCATGTGCCCGCACCATTCATCGCTGCTTGTGTCGCCTTTCCACAGCCATTTTCCATCCTTCGATTTCCGCCAGCGGTTTTCCACCGGCTTAAACCGGGGTTCCTTCACTAATTCTTCAGCCAGTTCCCTTTCGGTATATTTTCTGTTAGGATCATGTACGTTATTGCCCCAGCCGGCAGGTACGATTGTTCTTGCAAAAAACCCATCGGTGCCCGTTATGGTTTGTAACAATTTTAAAAATGTAAAAGCTTTTTTCGCTTTCTCTTTCGCGTCTTTACTTTGGGTTGCCGCATAGCGGAAGCATTCCATAGCCAGGTAGCTGGCAGTAAATTCTCCGTCATTATCATCATCTTCGGGCTGCCAGTTGCTCACATCTTCAGGGTCCTTTAACCGTGCCGGGCCTGCTATCCACGGTTCGCGTATATGGCGTTTCATCATGATGTCGTAAAAGAAATCCTGCTTTTGTGCCAAAGTCATTTTTTTTCTTTTGATAGCGCTTACGCCTTTAGGGGTAGCGATCCATGCATTACCTTCCTGATCAAAAGCGATATCCGTTACTTTATCGTCTAATAACCAGCGCCGGCCAAAACGCAGGGTATGTGAGCCATCAGGCGCATACCGTACAATGCCCACATCGGTACCTGCCCACATTGCGTCATCGGGAGAACGTTCCACGCAATTAACATAAATGGAAGGCACGCCATCGGCCGGCTGAAGCGTCTGTACTTTGCTGTTGTTTTGAAGAATGCTTATCCCGCCCAGTCCACCTACCCATAACCGTTGCTTACTGTCGAATGCAAGTCCCTTTGCATAAGCGCTGATGAGCGTGCCCGTATCTATAAAGTGCCGGATATTGTTATTTGCTATGTGATATATCCCAACATCGCTGGTTATCCATACGCCATTGCCGGCATCGGCAACAGCATCCCGTATAGAACGCGCGATAACGTAATCTTTTTTAATAAACCGGTTTTGGCTGTATACCCATAAGCCTTCCGGGCCAAAAGCATACAACTCTTTTCCTGCAGCGCATAATGCTGCAACAGGGCCCCTTGTGCCGGGTACTTTGAGAAGGGTATTGTTTTGGAAAACATAAACGCCGTTCCATGTTCCCAGCCACACCGCATGTGCATCATCCGTAATTACCGCATAAGCCGGGCCTTTATCATTACCACTGATGACGTCCGTCCATTCAAAGGCATCCTGCTTTTTCATATAGATGCCTTCCGCTGTGGCCACCCAAACATTGGACGCATCATCAACGGCAATGCTCCTTATTTCATTTTCCGCCGCACTTTTTCCTACACGATACGCCTCATGGTATTCCTGCCAGAAAGCCGTGTCTTTCATGCTGGCTGGCATATACGAAAGCTGTGCGAAGGCGTTTTGGGCAATAACTGAACAAAGCAGGCAATAAAGAAGACACGATCTATTTTTCATACTGTATAAATGTAAAGTCTGAAGCCAAAAAACCGAAATCCTATGGAATACAAAGAACCAAGAACCAAATCGCAAAAAACAAATAAATTTCAAATCAGAAGTCGAAAATTCGAAACCCGAAGGGCGCACCAAAAAAAAATTACAAAAAAATAAACCCTGTCTGCCGAAGTGCAGATGGTTTCCTCCCCACATCATGCTGATGGCTCTTTTCAACTACTTGTAAAGTATGCTTTTTATACGAACCAAGTATGAAACTGAGACAAGACATTTATTGTTCGACCCTTTCAGGGTCGTAATACTGCTATTCGATGGTTATAAACGTTTGGACCCCTTCAGGGTCAATACAAGTCCTTATGCGAAAAGTGGCCAATACACTATGCAGGAAGGAGACCGCTCCCAGAATGTTCTTTTATTCCTATCCTGAAAGGATACAAGGTTTATAATTTGAAATACATCCAACTAACCATTCGTAATTTATTTACTTTTGGTATTTTGCCTTTTCCCGTTGCTTATGGTAGCCGAAGCCCGGCTGCTTTGGGATTCTTTCTTCGAATTGCTGAATTCCGGCTTCGGGTTTAACCATTTAAAATTTAGAGACGATGATCCCGGCAATTATAAAAGATGAAGATTTTATAGCGCAGGTTCAACAGTATGAAAATGATAAAAAACATTTTCACCTGTGGTGGCTGGGGCAAAGCGGCTACCTGTTGCTATGGCAGGGAAAAAGAATATTGCTTGACCCCTATCTTTCGGATTCCCTCACAAAAAAATATGCCGGTACTGCCAAACCACATACACGCATGAGCGAAAGAGTAGTAAACCCTGAGCTGTTAAAGAACATTTCTATCGTAAGCTCCAGTCATAACCACACCGACCACCTCGATGGCGAAACCTTAATACCCATTATTAAAAACAATCCCGGCATCACCTTCATCATTCCTGAAGCCAACAGAAGCTTTGTTGCCAACAGGGCGCAAATACCTCAGGCTTTTCCTGCAGGACTAACCGAAGGCATGCATTTAACCGTTGGTGATTTTACTTTTTATGGCATTGCCGCCGCACACAATACCGTTGACCGCAATGAAAAAGGAGAATGCCTTTATATGGGATATATTATTCAGTTTGGTAATTATACCATCTACCACAGCGGCGATACGCTCTGGTACGCCGGTTTGGAAAAGGCACTAAACCCGTTTGCAATAAACCTGGCCTTACTTCCCATTAACGGCAATGATCCGGCAAGAGGCGTTGCAGGCAACTTTAACGTACAGGAAGCAGCGGCTTTGGCTAAGGCAGCAGGCATACAACATGTTATTCCCTGCCATTACGATATGTTTACTTTTAACACGGCAAACCCGGCTCATTTTGCCGCTAACGCGAAAGCGGTTCAGCAAGCTTATAGCATTTTACCCATTGGAGGGCACTGGAGCAGCGAAGTTTTATAAGCATTGAAGCTTTTCCACACATCATCACTTCAATTCATCCGCATGATCAATATAAAAACAGTATTCATGGCGCTTCATACCGATATGCGGATAATAATGTACAGCGGCAGGCGCTGCCAGTAAGATCAGCTTTGCTTTTGGCGCCGCCAATTGGGTACGCCGGATCAGTTCCTTGCCAATGCCTTTACGCTGGTAATCTTTGTCAACGGCAAGGTCTGACAAATAAGTGCAAAATGAAAAATCCGTGAGCGAACGGGCCACGCCAATAATATTGCCATTATCCCTTGCCGTAAGTATAAGATTGCCATGGGCAAGCATGGCGGTAATGCGTTCAGGATCATTAACCGGCCTGCGTTCCCCAAGCGTGGAGCGTTGCAGCACGCTAATGAACTCATCGCAGCTCAGGTCGTTTTCTACCTGGTAACTGATCATGTAAAAATAATTTTAAAAAGTATACCTGTAGGTAATATGTTTTTTAGAAAAAGTAGCGCCTGTTGCTTCATGCAGGGCAAGCATTTTAGTATTAAAATCCCCTACCCAGGAAAGCTCAAGCTCTTTATATTGCTGCAGGGGCAGCACATATTCTTTCAGCTTAATGATTATAGCCGATTCCAGTCCATGCTTTTGAAACTTCGCTTTGGTTCCCATAATTACGGCCCGCATCCGCTTATTCTTACGGCTCCATTTGTTTAGCATGAACTTCAGCTTACTCCATATGCCTAACCTGCCATTCAAATTGCTGATCAGCTCATTGGTATCCGGAACAATCACTACCATGGAAGCCGGTTCCCCATCTACATAAGCAAACCAGATCAGCTTTTCATCCATAATGATCTTCATCTTTTCAAAGGTTTCACGTATAGTGATGTCCGTTATAGGTGTAAAATTCTCAAAGTCCTTCCAGGCATCATTATAAATCTCTTTAAAATCATTGGCAAAACGCTGAAACTCCTTTTTATTCAGGTGCTCAAAATGGTAACCCGGCTTTTTGGCCACCCATTCCGCAATTTTGGTAAAGCGCTCCGGAAAAGGTTTATATATTTCTATCGAATTGGATATCTGCTCATACAATGGCGTGAAACCATATCGCTCAAACAATCTTTTATAATAAGGCTGATGATAATTCATCCCATAGTACGGCGCCGCAAAGCCCTCTGCCAGCAATCCCCACCACATATCATTTTCTCCAAAATTTACAGGGCCGTCCATGGCCTTCATACCCTTTTCAGCAAGCCACGCTTTAGCCGTATCAAACAACAGGTCGGCAGCGTCCTGGTTATCGGCACATTCAAAAAAACCACAGCCTCCCGTGGGCACTTCAGTGAGATACGCTTTTCTATTGTTTATAAAAGCGGCAATGCGCCCAATTACCTTCCCGTTTTTATTTTTCAGTATCCACCTTATACATTTCCCGTTCTGGTGATAACTGTTTTTACGCGGGTCAAATACCCATTCAATATCCCTGTTCAAAGGACATATCCAGTTAGGATCATTTTTATATATTTTCCGGGGAAGATCCAGGAAGGATTTTCTTGTGGCGGCATTGTTAACTTCTATGATTTGCATAAGATATTGCGCTGCTTAACCGGCGCATTCCTACAAAATAACATAAAAAAAGGATTGAAGACGCATATCCTTATTTTTGCAGTCCTTTAAAATGTGGGGTCATGTCCGTTACATCAACCATTCAGTCCGCCGTTATTGCAGCATTGGAACAATTGTATAACCAGGCATTCAGTGCAAAGGATTTCCAGATCAATCAAACCAAACCTGAATTTGAAGGCGATTACACCGTAGTGTTATTCAGCCTGCTTAAACCATTAAAGCAATCGCCTGATGCTTTGGGCAAAACCCTGGGCGCATATTTAACAGAAACCCACCCTTCCCTGTTCTCAGCTTTTAATGTAATAAAGGGCTTTCTAAATCTGAATATTGCCGGTAGCTACTGGGGGGCGGTACTGAACGATAATTACCAGGACGGGATGTATGGAAGAAAAGAAAAAAAAGGGAAAACCATTGTAGTGGAATACGCTTCGCCCAATACCAATAAACCTTTGCATTTGGGGCACCTGCGCAATATTTTTTTAGGATGGAGTATATCGGAAATTTTAAAAGCCGATGGCTATGATGTGGTTAAAACCTGCATTGCCAACGACAGGGGCATCCATATTTGCAAAAGCATGGTTGCCTGGCAAAAATTCGCTAACGGGGCCACCCCGGAAAGTACCGGCGCCAAAGGCGATCATTTTGTAGGCGATTATTATGTGCTTTTTGGCACGGAATACAAAAAAGAAATACAGGAGCTAACGGCAAAAGGAATGCCTGAAGCGGAAGCGGAAAAGGAAGCGCCCATTATGAAAGCCGCCCAGCAAATGCTGGTAGACTGGGAAGCGGGCAAACCGGAAGTAATAGCCCTATGGAAAAAGATGAATAGCTGGGTATACGCAGGCTTTGATATTACCTATAAGCGAATTGGCAGCGATTTCGATAAAATGTTCTATGAAAGCGACACCTATTTGCTGGGTAAAAAATTGGTGGAAGAGGGATTACAAAAAGGTGTTTTCTTTAAAAAAGAAGACAACAGCGTATGGGTTGACCTCACCGCAGATGGATTAGATGAAAAGATTGTACAGCGAAAAGACGGCACGGCCGTATACATTACACAGGACATTGGATTAGCCGTTGAAAAATACGAAGCTTACCGGTATGACCAGAGCATTTACGTGGTAGGCGACGAACAAAATTATCACTTCAAAGTATTGCAACTCATATGCCGGAAACTGGGACTACCTTCTTCCGAAGGTATTTACCACCTCAGCTATGGCATGGTGGAGTTGCCTTCGGGCCGTATGAAAACGAGGGAAGGAACAGTGGTTGACGCTGATGATATGATAGATGAGATGATAAAAGTGGCGGCGCAAAAAACCGAGGAGCTGGGCAAGGTAAAAGATTTTACACCGGACGAACTGGATAAGCTGTATAACACTATAGGCCTGGGCGCATTAAAATTCTTCATTCTGAGAGTTGATCCCAGGAAAAGGATGATCTTTAATCCTGAAGAAAGTATAGACTTTCATGGCTTCACTGCTTCCTTTGTGCAATTTTCGCATGCCAGGGCAAAAGCGATACTGCGGAATGAACAACCCGATCAGCATTTTTCCCTGCAGCACAACGAAGCCCTGCTGCCTTTGGAAAAGGAACTGATCATTTTATTGGAAAGATACCCGGCTATTATACAACAAGCGGCTTATGAACATAACCCCTCCGTAATAGTGAACTATTGCTACGAACTGGCAAAAGCCTTCAATTCTTTTGTAACGGAGCATCGCGTGCTGAAAGCGGAAACGGAAAATAAAAAACAGCTACGCCTCCGCATCTGCCAGATGACGGCTAATGTTATCGCTTCCGGTATGGCACTGGCGGGAATTGAGGTGCCGGAGAGAATGTGAAAATGCGAAGATGTGGAAATGTGAGAATTTGAAAATCCGGCAATTTGAAAATTTGAAAATGAAAATACATTTTGATTTACGCTAAACACCACTGTGTCTTTGTGCCTCCGTGTTCCCGAAAACACTTCTAAGCCGGAAGACCCCTGAAACCTGTGACCTGTAACTTCATATCTCCTCCCCCATTATCTGCGTTGCCGCTCCGCCTGCCTGCGCATTTGTTCATCTACAGAAAGAGGGCCGCTGCCGCTTACCAAAAAAAAGATCAGCAGAGCTAAAATTATTATGGATAGCCACAATCCTTCATTGGGCGACAAAATCCCCGCATCGGCATTAACAAAAAAAACAGCGCCCAGTAAGATGGGTACCTGCACTAAGCATGCCAAACGGGTAAGCAACCCAAAAGCGATCAACGCACCCCCTACGATGTGCGCAAATACTACATAATGCGCCAGTACGCCGAGCGACATGGAACCGAGAAATTCACTTTTAGCCATGAGGGCGCTCAACTGATCCATGTTATTGATAAATTCCACACCGCGTATAAAAAGAAATATACCCAGCAACATGCGGATGAAATCGAGCCATTTGGGGTGATGCGTGTCTCCCCATCTTTCCATACTATGAAGGAGGTTCATATGGCAAAGTTTTAGATGAAGAAAGGAACTAATACAATGTACAAAATTTCCCTGAAATATTATAGCAATGATTGGCTGCAGGATG
>ENA-UOUJ01000492-UOUJ01000492.1-activated-sludge-metagenome-genome-assembly--contig:-NODE-492-length-26375-cov-3.950190_pt1 | contig 26375 bp, 22 predicted proteins | sample MGYA00249839_ERZ747224 | MGnify/ENA primary metagenome ERZ747224 (study PRJEB28782, sample SAMN03220277) | activated sludge metagenome | biome: wastewater; feature: sewage sludge; material... | reverse complement strand
AAGCGCTCCACCGTGTGGCGGCCCAGCAGTGCAGGCAGGTCGGCGAAGAGCTCCACTACGAGGTCCTTGCTGCGGTCGGTGTCCTTCAGGTACTTCATGCACACCCCGAACAGCAGCTGCGCATAGCGGTCCCACAGGGTGCCCAACGCCGGCTGGTGGCCGTCGCGAACGGCGGCCACCAGGTCCTCGTCCGTGGCGGACGAACCGATCTTCCGGCGAAGGAACATGTGCGCTTGCGGGCTTCAGCGCAGTCCGGCCTGCGCCTGCATGTAAAGGTCGAAGTAACTCTTCGTTTCAATGGTCACGGCACCGCCGGTGATATCCCCGTAGCGTGCAGGCAGGCCACCCGTGTAGATGGTGAAGCTGGCGATGGAGGTGGGGGGCACACCGCTGAGGCGGCCGGGCACCTTCACCCCGTCCACGAAGTAGGCCATGGCATCACTGCGCGAACCGCGGAAGTAGAGCTCGTCGCTGTTCGGCGCCCGGTAGATGTCCGGCGAGCTGGAGGCGATGAGCGCCACGGGGTTCTTGCGCACGGGGCTGTCCTTGAACTGTGCCGCGATGATGGTGATCTTGCTGGGCTCCTCAGGGTCGATGAGGGGTTGTTCCCAGCGGTTGGCCACGACCGTGATGGTCGGCAGTGTAGTGTTCGACACAAGACGAACCTCCTTCAGGAAGGTGATCTTGTCCGCGTTCACCAGGATGCCGCTGGTCTCGTGCGTCACCATGCCTACGTAGGAGATGCGCACGGTGTAGGTGCCGGGAGGAAGGGGCTTCAGCACAAAACGCCCACGGTCGTCCGTGGTGGTGCCGATGAGGTTGTCGCCGCGCTCAGTGACCACGGTGGCCAGGAAGAGCGGCTGGCCCTGCTCGTCGAGCACGGTGCCTTGGATCTCGCCCAGTTGCTGGGCCATGGCCGATGCGCCGAACAGCGCAGCGAGCAGCAGGGGAATGAGCTTGTTCATGATCGTTCCTTTTCCCTAGGATGCAGGCCGCCGCACGATCGCACACGGCAGGCCGCATTTTTTTCCGCCCGGCTACAGTTCCTCGGCCACCACCTCGCGCACACCGGGCACCTCGTGCTTCAGCAGGTTCTCGATACCCTGCTTCAGGGTGATCATGCTGCTGGGACATCCGCTGCACGAGCCGCGCAGCGAAACGGTGACGATGCCTTCATCGAACGACTTGAAGGCGATGTGTCCGCCATCGCTTTCCACCGCCGGCCGGATGTACTCCTCCAGCACACGGATGATCTTCTCGTCCTCGGGCCCCTTCGGATCGGCATGGGTGCTGGCCCGTTCGTTGGCATCGGCCAGGGCCTGTGCGGGCGCCTCCTCGTACACCACGCGGCCATCGGTGTTCAGGTAGTCCTGGATGTATTCGCGCAGCTCCAGTTGCACCAGGTCCCAGTCCACTGAGTTGTTGCGGGTGACCGTGATGAAGTTGCTGGCGATGAAGACCCCGGTGACGAAGGGCAGGTTGAAGACGTGCTCGGCCAGCGGGGAGACCCCCACGGGCTCCTCAGGGCTCCGGAACTCCAGCAGCCGGCCATCCTGCACCAGCAGCCGCGAGCTCACGAAGCGCATCGTGACCGGGTTGGGGGTCGATTCGGCGTAGACGGAAACGGGCGGGCGTTGAGCGTTCATGGGGCAAAGGTAACCCTGCTTCAGCCCGTGGGTTCCCAAGGCGCAGGGGCTTTCGTTCTTCCCCCGGCTCCCGCGTTCTCGTACTTTTGTACCGTGATGCACGCTTTGCGGACAGGAGGTCGTATGGCCGTGGTGCTGGTGACAGCACTGCTGTTGCTGGCCACGAGCGGGCTGTCCGTGTCGCGCATGACCTGCCTGAAGGGTGGGTTCAGCGTGTACACCTTGGGAGCCACGTTCGCCGAATGTGGCGCGGAAGAGGTGCCGTCGGAACCCGCCGTGCGTGCGGAGTGCTGCACCTTCGGCCAGGTGGTCCTGGACCAGCCCGATCTCCACCACGACCGCCAGGTGGTCGTGGATGTACCTGTCGCATATGCGCAGTTGCCCGGTGCGCTGGTCGTGCCGCTGTCCGCTCCGGGCACGCCGAAGGTCATGGCCTGCGGGCCAGCGCCCCGGCCTACGGACGAACGACGTTCGCTGTTGCGCGTCTACCGCATTTAGAAGGTCCTGTCAGGGCGCTTGGAGCGCCGGAGCACACTGTGCTCGATGAGTACCCTGTCGTACCCTGAACTGGACCCATGAACTTTAGAATTCCAATAACCCTGCTTTTCGGCCTGCTGGCCGCTCAAGCGTTCTCCCAAGAGCCCATCACAGGCAAGGTGGTGGCACAAGAGAGCAACGAACTACTGCCCACCGCCAATGTCTACTGGCTGGGCACCACCATCGGCACCACCACCGGCTATGGGGGCGAGTTCACCATTCCACCGCCGCCCGCCTGGCCCGCCCGCTTGGTGGCCTCCTTCGTGGGCTACAAGCCCGATACCCTGCTGCTGAAGGCGCCACCCACCTCACCATTGACCTTCACCCTGCGTTGGGCTGTGGAGATGGGTCCGGTGGAAGTGGTGGAGCGGGTGCAAGGCACGCAGCTCAGCACGCGCACCATCAACGCCACCGAGATCATCGGTCAGAAGGAGCTGAAGCGTGCCGCCTGCTGCGACCTCAGTGAGAGCTTCGAGACCAACGCCACGGTGGATGTGAGCTACAGCGATGCCGTCTCGGGTACCAAGACCATCCGCATGTTGGGACTGGATGGCAAGTACGCCCAGATGAGTGTCGAGAACATCCCCTTCATCCGCGGCCTTTCCACCGCATCGGGCCTCACCTTGCTGCCCGGCACCTGGATCAAGGACATCAACCTGAGCAAGGGCATCGGCACGGCGGTGAACGGCCCCAACGCCATGACCGGCCAGATCGATCTGTGCCTCGTGAACCCCCTCAGCGAGCCACCGCTCTTCGTGAACCTCTACGGCAACTCACAGGGGCGCATGGAGGCCAACGTGCACACCGCGCAGCCCACCGGCAAGCAGAGCGCCAACCTGCTGCTCGTCCATGGCAACTGGATGGGCACGGAGCTGGACCAGAACAAGGATGGCTTCATGGACATGCCCATGACGCGGCGCATCAACGTGATGGACCGCTGGGTCCATCAAAGCGAACGCAGAAGTGCCCAGGTGGCCCTGCGCTTCGTGGACGATGTGCGGGAAGGAGGACAGCTCACGGGGCACGTTCCAGCCGCAGGGGAGCACGCGGGGCATCGGCCGGACATGCCGTACGACATCGACATCCGCAACCGCATGGTGGACGTGCTGGCCAAGCACGGCATCATCTTCGAGAACGACCCGACGAAGAGCGTCGGCTTCATCGTGTCGGGCCGTCGCCACGATTCGCAGAGTACATACGGCATCCGTCAGTATGATGGCCTGCAGCAGAGCTTCTACGCCAACGCGGTCTTCCAACAATTGCTGGGCAAGGGCACCGATCAACTGAAGACAGGCCTGGCCTTCCAGTTCGATGATTACCGCGAGCTCTTTACGGACACCATCGGACGGCAGCGGGACCTGGGCCGCGTGGAGCGCATGCCGGGCGTGTTCGCGGAGTACACGCGCATGCGCAATGGCTTCACACTGGTCGCCGGTCTGCGGGCCGATGCCAATGATCGGTTCGGCAGTGTGGTCAGTCCTCGTGTGCATGCCAAGGTCGATCTGGGACCGCTCACCACGGCCCGGTTCTCGGTGGGTCATGGCTTCCGCACCGCGAATCCCCTGGTGGAGAACGCGGCCGTGATGGCCAGTTCGCGGCGGGTGATCTTCGAGGATCAGCTGGGCATGGAACGCTCCTGGAACCTTGGTGCTTCGCTGCTCCACAAGTTCAAGTGGCTGGAGCGGAAGTGGGCCGTGGGCGTCGATGCCTACCGCACCAGCTTCACCAGCCAGGTGATCGCCGACCTCGACCGTGCCCCGAACATGCTGGCCTTCTACATGCTCGATGGCCCTTCGTTCGCCAACAGTGCATTGGTCGATGTGCAGGTGGAACTGAACCGGGTGCTCGACCTGAAGGTGAGCTACCGTTACTATGACGTGCGCACCACCTACACCGGGGTCGGCGGCGAACGACTGCTGGAGCGCCCCTTCACCCCGATGCATCGCGGACTGGTGGACCTGGCCTTCGCCGATCGCAAGGAGCGGTGGCGCTTCGACGTGACCTTGAACCTCTTCGGCCCATCGCGCATCCCCTCCACACAGGCCAACCCGTCGGACCAACGCATGTGGGACCGGGCTCCGGCCTACGGCACCCTGCACGCCCAGATCACCCGTGTGGTGGGGCCTTGGGAGTTCTACCTCGGGGGCGAGAACATCACCAGCACGCTGCAGCAGCAGCAGATCATCGCGGCCAACGATCCCTTCGGCCCTTATTTTGATGCCTCGCTCATCTGGGGGCCCACCAACAAGGCCATGCTCTACGGTGGCCTGCGATTCACACTGAAACCCTCCAAGAACGAACCGACGAAATGAACATCATGAGAACCCTCCTCCTCATCGCGGCCATCGGCAGCCTCTTGAGCGCGCGTGCCCAGGACAAGAAACTCGCCCACCTGGATATCCGCACCAGCAGTGTCTGCGACATGTGCGAGCAGACCATCGAGACGAACCTGATCTACGAGAAGGGCGTGAAAAAGGTGGACCTGGACCTGGCGGCCAACGTGATCCGCGTGGAGTACGATCCCCGGAAGACCTCGCCCGAGGCCATCCGCGTGGCCGTGACCAAGCTGGGCTACTATGCGGACGACCTTCCCGGTGACCCGAAGGCCTTCGCCGAGCTGCCTGCATGCTGCCAGAAGGAAGGTTGTGGCAAGCCCGCCGAGCAACACTGAGCCATGGCCTTGATCCGCACGGTGCGCGGCTTCACGCCGAAGTTCGGTGGTGAGCCATTCCTTGCCGAGACCGCAGTGGTCATCGGTGATGTGGTGATGGGTGACGGGTGCAGTGTGTGGTACAACGCCGTGGTGCGCGGCGATGTGCACAGCATCCGCATCGGCGATCGTGTCAACATCCAGGACGGGGCCGTGCTGCATTGTACCTACCAGCGCGCCCCGCTCACCATCGGCAACGACGTGAGCATCGGGCACAATGCCATCGTGCACGGCTGCACGGTGCACGACAAGGTGCTCATCGGCATGGGGGCCATTGTGATGGACCACGCGGTGATCGGCGAGGGGAGTGTGATCGCCGCCGGTGCCGTGGTACTGCAGAACACGGTGGTGCCGCCGGGCAGCCTCATGGCCGGTGTGCCGGCCAGGCGGGTGCGCGAAGTGGGGGAGGACCTCTCCCGCAATGAGATCGAGCGCATCGCGGCCAACTACCGCCTCTACGCCTCGTGGTTCAAGGAAGAATGAGCGTTCCTGCAGTGCTCCACCGGGCCTGACGGACCTCGGTCCCGCCCAGGCCCAATTGTTCCAGGGTGGGTGCGAAGTGGGCGGGATCGCCACTGGTCCAGCATTGCAGTCCGCCTGCCGTTGCCGATGTGCGCAGCGCGTGCTCACGCAGCAGATGGTCCACCCGCCGGGCGATGGCCGGTGAGGGGTCGATGATGCGCACACCGGGCCCCACGATGCGTTCGATGAGCGGACGCACCAGTGGGTAGTGCGTGCAGCCCAGCACCAGCGCATCGATGTGGCGGTCCAGCATGGGTTGGAGCCAGCCCCGCAGCATGGCCTCGGTGGTCGGTGAACCGGTCTCGCCCGCTTCGATCTGCTTCACCAGGCCCGGACAGGGCTGGTGCAGCACCTCCACATCGCCGGCGAAGCGTTCCACGATGGAGGCGTAGAGCTCACTTTGGAAGGTGGCGGTGGTGGCGATCACGCCCACCGTGCCCGTGCTGGTATGCTCCACGGCGGGCTTCACGGCGGGTTCCATGCCCACGAAGGGGAGGCCGGGATGCGCGGCACGCAGGCTGGCCAGTGCGGCGGCCGAGGCCGTGTTACAGGCGATGACGATGAGCTTGCAATCGGCTCCGATCAGGGCCTCCACGATGGCATGGCTGAAGCCGCGCACTTCGTCCAGCGACCGCTGACCATAGGGGACATGTGCGTTGTCCCCGAAATAGAGCAGGCGCTCCGTGGGGAGCGCCTGCCGGATGGCCGCGGTGACGGTGAGCCCGCCGATGCCGGAGTCGAAGATGCCGATGGGCCGTTCGTCGTGGGCGCCGGTCACCGCCGTTCGGGGAATTATTGGATGCCCAGCTTGGCCTTCACCAGGGGCAGGATGTCCTCGCCCTTCTCATAGACCAGCACAGTACCCGTGCTCACGTCCAGCACGTAGGTGAAGTTGTTCGCGGTGGCCACGTCCTTGATCGCGGTGTTGGCCCGGTCCACCATGGGCTTCAGCAGCTCCTCTTCCTGTTTGGCGAGGTCCTCCTGGGCCTTCTCCTGCGCGGCCTGGATACGCTGCTCCAACTCCTGGATCTCGCGGATCACCATGTCCTTCTCGGTCTGGGTCATGCTCGCCGCACCAGCCTGGGCATCGGCCACTTTCTGCTGGTACTCGGTGCCCATGGCCTTCAGGCGGTCCTCCAAGGTCTTGGCGAAGGCCTGCATCTTGGCTTCGGCGTCCTTCCGCTCCGGCATCATCAGCATGAGCTTCTGGCGGTCGATGTGGCCGATCTTCAGTTGCTGGGCCAGGGCTTCCTGTGCGGTGGAGGCCAGCAGGCCCAGGGCGAGGATCACGTACTTCATGTTGGGGATGTTCACTTATCGGGGTTGCTTGATGTCCTGGCCGCCACCACCACGCGGGGAGGGCGGAGGGGTGGTGCCACCGTCCTTGCCGGGGGCGCTGTCCTCCTCGGGATCACGGCCGAATTCCTCGTCATCGCGACCGCCGGCGCCGTCCTTGCCGGGCCTGATGCCCAGTTTGCGGAGCACGCTGTCGCTCTTGTCGTACTTCTCACTGGCGAAAAGCAGGTTGCTGCTCTGCCCGCCGATGTCGAACACGGCGATGTAGCTCGTTCCCGCCACCTCCTTGATGGCGTTGTACACCCGGTCCTGGATCGGCTGGATCAGCTCCTGGCGTTTTTTAAAGAGGTCCCCGTTCGGGCCGAAACGTTTCTTCTGCAGGTCGCGGGCCTCGCGTTCGCGCTCCTCGATCTCCTCCAGGCGGGAGCGCTTCATCTCCTCGGTGAGCAGGATGGCCTCGGCGTTGTAGGCGTCGCGCAGCCGCTTGATCTGCTGGTGGCGCTCATCGATCTCCTCCTGCCATTGTTTGGACAGGCGGTCCAGCTCCTTCTGGGCGGCGCCGTATTCGGGCATCTGCTCCAGGATGTACTTCGTGTTCACGAACGCGATCCGCTGGGCCGCGGCAGGGCTCGACAGCGCCAACAGGGCGGTCATGACCAGGAGGAGGGGGAGCGTGCGTGCCATACGGAGTGTCGAAAATAGCCCGACCGGCTCAGAGTTCGCCAAAATCTATGCCGATCGAGAAGTGGAACTGGCTTTTGGCCATGGCGGGCCGTCCCGGTACGTCGTCCAGGCGCCAGCCGTAGTCCAGGCCCATCGGGCCGAACATGGGGAGGAACAAACGCAGGCCGAAACCCGCCGAGCGGTACATCTTGAACGGGTCGAAGTCGCCCATCTCACCCCAGGTGTTGGAGGCCTCGAAGAACCCCAGGGTGTAGATGGTGGCCTGCGGGTTGAGCGACACCGGGAAGCGCAGTTCCGTGGTGTACTTGCCGATGACGAAATTGCCCGTCTGGGGCGACAGGGAGAAATCATCATACCCCCGGGTGCTCACGATCTCCCGGCCGTCCAGCACGAACCCGGTGATGGGCACACCACCCAGGTAGAAGCGCTCGAAAGGCGGGCTGCCGAGGCTCCGGTTGTAGCTGCCCAGGTAGCCGAACCCGGCCCGGGTCATCAGCACCAGGTTGTGGCCGCTCTTGCTGTTGGTGAGCTTGTTGTACCACACCGTGGTGAACTTCCATTTGTGGAACTCCACCCACTTGTATTTCTCCCGCGGGTCCAGGTTGGCCCAATCGCGGCCGGGGGTGAACAGGGACCAGGGCGGGGTGGCCTTGAAGCTGAAGGTCATGTCGGAGCCGGACCGGGCGAAGAACGGCTGGTCCACCGAGTTGCGGGAAAGCTGGAAGGTGTAGGACAGCACGTTGCTGTTGCCCGTGTTGAAGGCGAAGAAGATCTGGCCACCGGCCCCGGTGAAGTTGCGCAGGTCGTAGTGCTGGAAGCCGATCGTGTTGCGCAGGATGAAGTAGTCGTCCGGCCAGGTGACCCGTTTGCCCAGACCGATGGATGCGCCATAGATGAGCAGTGCGCTGCGGTTGGGATTGGGGATCTGGCCCGAGGCGGAGTCCACGAACTTGGGCTGCCCGTTGGTCTGCACCGAATGGTAGGCCGATACGCTGAGCGAGTTGGCCTTGCGGCCGCCCAGCCAGGGCTCCACGAAGCTCAGGCTGTAGCTCTGGAAGAAGCGACCGTTGGTCTGTGCGCGCAGGTTCAGCGTCTGGCCATCGCCGGAGGGCAGCGGTTGCCAGGCCTTCCCATCGAAGAACTTGCGCATGGAGAAGTTGGTGAACGACAGGCCCAGGGACATCACCAGGCGGCCGGCCCCCCAGCCGCCGCTCAGTTCGAGTCGGTCGCTGGGCTTTTCCTCCACGGTATACTCCAGGTCCACGGTCCCGGTGCGGGCATCCTGGATGGGGTTCACCCCGAGGGATTCCGGATTGAAGTAGCCCAGTTGCGCCAGTTCCCGTTGGGTGCGCATGATGTCGCTGCGGCTGAAGAGCTGTCCGGGCTTGGTGCGGATCTCGCGGCGCACCACGTGCTCGTGCGTCTTCGTGTTGCCCTTGATGATGATGTTGCGGATCCGGTACTGTTTGCCTTCGCGGATGCGGATGTCCAGGTCGATGCTGTCGCCCTCCGCGAACACCTCCACCGGTTCCGGGTAGAAGGCCAGGTAGCCGTCATCCATGTAGAGCGAACTGATGTCACGGCCGCTCGGGTTCATGTACAACCGGCTCTCCAGCGTCTTCTTGTTGTAGATATCCCCGGGTTTGATGTTCAGGATGTCCAGCAGCTCCTTGGTGGTGTGCTTGGTGTTGCCGGTAAAGGTCACGCTGCGGTAATGGAAGCGCCCGCCTTCCTCCAGGGTCAGTTTGATGGCCAGTTCATCATCGCTCAGGAACCAGAGGGAATCCTTCAGCAATGTGGCGTTGCGGAAGCCCTCGTTGTTGTAGAGGTCGATCACCTTAGCCTTGTCCGACTTGTACTCCTTGGGCAGGAACTTGTTGCTGGCGAAGAAGTTCCACCACCTCTTCGCCCGGGTCTTCTTCATGGCCCGGCGAAGGCGCTTGTCGCTCAGTTCCTCGTTGCCCTCGAAGGTGACCTGCTTGATCCGCACCTTGGGCCCCTTCAGCACGTCCAGCTCCAGGATCACGCTGTTCGGCGGTGCTCCCCGCGAGGTGTCGGGCCGTTGGTCGATGCGCACATCGGCCTTCATGAACCCCTTGTCCCGGTAATAGTTGCTGATGGTGGTGCGGGTGTTGGCCAGGAGCGCCTCGTTCACCTGCTGTCCGCGCACCAGTTCGATCTCCTCCCGCAGCTTGTCGCTCTCGTTGCGGCTCACGTTGTTCAGCCGGTAGCGCGACAGACGCGGCTTCTCCACCACGATGATGTGCAGGAAGATGGTGCGGCCCCGGATGTCCGCGGCCTCGATGCGGACATCGCTGAAGAGCTTCTGCTCCCACAGGTTCTTCACCGCACGCGTGATGCGCTCGCCGGGAACGGTGATCTTGTCACCCACCTGCAGGCCGCTGAAGAGCTTCACGGCGTTGGGGTCCGTCACCACGGTGCCGCTCACGGTGATCCCCCCGATCTCGTACTCCTGCGGGAAGCTCGGGTCCATCACCGGTCCCTGCTCGAACTGGGCCAGCAGCGGGCTGGACAGGAGCACCGCGAAAAGAAGCAGGTGGCGGACCATCATCATGCGGGGGTGACCTGTTCGCTGATCAGTCCGAAGCGGCGCTCCCGGCTCTGGAAGTCGAGCACGGCCTGGAAAAGATGCTCACGCCGGAAATCGGGCCACAGCACCGGCGTGAACCACAGTTCGGCATAGGCGATCTGCCACAGCAGGAAGTTGCTGATGCGCTGTTCGCCGCTGGTGCGGATGAGCAGCTCGGGGTCGGGCATGTTCCGGGTGGCCAGGTGGTCCGCCACGGTCCGTTCATCGATGGCGTCCGGGTCCAGTTCGCCGTTGCGCACGGCCGTGGCGATGCTGCGTGCGGCGCGCACCAGCTCCCAGCGCGCGCTGTAGCTCAGGGCCAGGGTGAGGGTGATGCGGGTGTTGCCTGTGGTGCGGCGCATGGCATCCTCCAGGGTGGAGCGGCAACCGGGGGGCAGGCTGTCCAGGTCGCCGATGGCGTTCAACCGCACCGAATTCTCGTGGAGCTCGTCCAGTTCGTTCACCACGGTGCGAACAAGCAGGTCCATCAGGGCGTTCACCTCATCGGAAGGCCGGTTCCAGTTCTCCGTGCTGAAGGCGTAAAGGGTCAGGTGCGTCACCCCGATCTCGGTGGCCCCGGTGAGCGCCTCGCGCACACCGCGCACGCCGTTCATGTGGCCTTCCACCCGCTGCAGGCCATGCTGCTTGGCCCAGCGCCCGTTGCCATCCATGATGATGGCGATGTGGCGGGGCACCCGGGCCGCGTCGATGCGCAGGCGCAGGGCTTCAGTACGTTCGTTCAGCTGGTCCAAAGGGTCGCAAAATTGCCAAAAAACACCGTCAACGCCTGCGTTTCATCCAGTTGTATTGCTCATCGCAGTCGGAGAACCGGCTGATGACGTAGGTGAGGGTGATGCCCGAGTAGTTGTACCAATCCCGGGTGTTGCTGTCGCCACGGGCCCGGTCGGTGTTGGAGAACCCGGGAACATCGTTCACGCCCGAGGGGTCTGCCAGGGCTGCCGCCAGGGGGCCGTTCTCAAAGGCCAGCAGGTCGTTGTCCACGTAGGTACCGCTCACATCGTCGATGTAGTCGGTGCCGGTGCGCCGCATGCCCCATTCCAGCTGGATGTCCAGTTTGCCGAAGTTGAACTTGACACCGGCGCCGAAGGGCACGGCGAACTGGTCCACCTTGTACGGCTCGGTGCCCGGTGCGGCCGAGGTGCCCTGGCCTTCGGTGCCCAGGGGCTGAAGGTCGTACCAGGTGTCGTCGAGCTCGGCCTGTGGGTTGGCCCTGAAGTAGCTCAACCCCCAGAAGACGAACGGCGTCCAGTTGCGGCTGTCCTTGCCCCGTGAGCGGTATTTGAAGAAGTTCACCTCGAACAGGAGCGAGGCCTCGATGAGCCGTGAACGGAAGTGCAGGTTGCGGAGCAGCTGCAGGGTGTCCTTGGAATCGCTGTCATAGGCCTGCAGGGTGCCGTACAGGCCTTGCAGGCGCAAGGCCCAGCGGTCGGTGAGGTTGTGGCGGTACACGATCCCGCCGGCCAGTTTGGTGTCGCGCGGATAGTGCCGGGTGGGGTTCAGGTCGCCGATGTAGTAGGTTCCGCCGATGGTGAGCCCCAGTTCGTTGACCTGGGCGGAAAGGCCACCCGACAGGCCCGAAAGCAGCAGCAGGAGGAGAACAGGGCGGAGCATCGGGTGCACAACGCGCACGACCGGGGCGTGGTATGGGCCCGGCGTACCAAGGGGCGAAAATAGGTGATTGGCCGGGGCTGGTCAGGCCTGGGGCGCCCCCGAGCGGAGGTCCAGGCCCCAGTTGAGCTTGGTGCGGAGGGTGTCCAGGAAGTCGTGCCCTTCCAATTGGGCCAATTTGGCGGTGAAGGAGGCCCGCCTCACGGTGACCGTGCTGTCCCCCTCGATGCTGATGTTCCGGGAGTCCAGATTCAGGAGGCACTTGTCCCGGCGGGCCTCCAATTGCAGGCGGATGGTGTAATGGTCCGGCACCACGAAGGGGCGCACGTTCAGATTGTGGGGCGAGATGGGATTGATCACCAGGGCATCGCTGGTGGGGTAGAGCACCGGTCCCCCGCAGCTCAGGGAATAGGCCGTGGAGCCGGTGGGCGTGGCGATGATGAGCCCGTCCGCCCAATAGGTGTTCAGGAAGTCGTTCCCCAAGTGCACGCGTACGGCGATCATCGAGGAACTGTCGCGTTTGAGCACGCTCACCTCGTTCAGCGCGAAATTGTGTTCGCCCAATTGGTCACCATGGTCGGTCACCTCCAGCAGGGAGCGGTCCTGCAGGGCAAAGCGCCGGGTGCGCACCGCGTGCAGGGCCCGCTCCAGGTCATCGAGCCGCACGTTGGAAAGGAAGCCCAGGCGCCCGAGGTTGATGCCCAGCACGGGCACCTGCAAGCGCCCCACCTGCCCCACGGCATCCAACAGGGTGCCATCGCCGCCAAGGCCGATCACCAGGTCCAGTTCGTCCGCCCTGGTGATCACGGGCCCGAGCACCCGGGCCTCGAAGGAGATGCCCTGGCCGCGCAACCATTCCGCCAGGGAGGGGGTCAGCAAGGGCTCCAGGCCATGATGACGCATGCGTTCCAGCACGTTCACCACGGTTGGGGTGAGGGCAGCATCCATGGTGCGGCCGTGTACGCCAATGCGCATGGGGTCAGAAGGGTTGAGTGAAATGTAGGAAGAAACCGCGCTCACCCAGGGCGTTCAGTGTGAGCTCGGTCCGCAGCACCTGGTCGTAGCTGCTCACCAGGTCCAGCCCGATGCCATAGCCGCTCATCCACTGGTCGGCCAGGAAGTTCTGTCCGGCATACCGGCTGTCCTGCACCCGCCCTGCATCGGCGAACAGGTTGAGGTAGAGGGCGAAATAGAGGGTGCGGAACGCTTCCATCGGGACGGCCTCGAGCCGCTTGGTGGTGGGGCGCACCAGTTGCACCACCATGTTCGCCTTGCCCAGCACATAGTGTTCACCGTCGATGACATAGTACTCGTAGCCGCGCACCATGTCGCCATAGCCCAGGCCTTGCTGCACGTAGTAGGGCGGGGTGCCATCGGTGTATTTCCCCCGTGCCGATAGGGCCAATGTGAGCCGTTCGGCGGGCATCCATAGCTTCTTCAGACTGGCGTAGATGGTGGTGATACCCGGCGCGGACTCCTCCAGGAAGCCCAGTCCGTAGCGGTCCACGCGCAGTTCGGCGAAGTGGCCGCGGCGCGGGTAGATCCGCACATCGCGTCGGTCCCACACGATGCCGTAGCCCAGCGTGAGGAACCGCGTGTGTGTGACGTTGCCATCGAAATAGTCGAGCGCGGTGGCCACCACGGTATCGGTCACCGAGGCCTTCACGAAGCCCAGCCGGCCGTAGTGCCGAACGTCATGACCGCGCCTGAGGCTCACCTCCACGTCGGCCTTCCATTCCGTGCGGTTGGGGCCTTCCGGGTTGTTGAGCAGGATGCGCTCGTTGTTCAGCGTGCCCGCTGTCACCTCCGCCTGCTGCAGGTGGCTGCCGCCCACGCTCAGGCCCCAGCGCTGGTGCCGGTCCAGGTTGGGCACCTTGTACCGCAGGGCGAACTGCTGGGTGTACCCGAACTGGGCCTTCAGGTAGACGGTCTCGTTCCGCCCGCGGAAGTTGTAGCGGTACAGGTAGGCGCCATAGTTCACACGCCCCAGGTCCTTGGTGCGCCACCAGGTGTTGAAGTTGGGGTCGGCCAGGTCGAAGATGACCGCGGGGCCACAGGTACCAGCGCTCGTTCACCACCACCTGCACCACCACCGTGCGCATGGTGATGTACAGCGGGGCCAGCGTCACCGTGTTGAATAGCCCGGTGTTCATCAGGTTCTGCCGGCTCCGCTCCAGGCGCTCGTAGAAGAGCGTGGCGTCCATGCTGTCACCCTCCTGGACCAGCATCTCGCGCAGGATGATGCGCTCTTTGGTGATGCGGTTGCCGGTGATCTGTACGCCCACCACCCGCAGCATGAACACGTTGGCGGAGTCCTGGGCCACGGCACCGATGGCCAGCAGCACAAGGGCGAGGAAGGCCGCGCAGCGCCGGGACGTGTGCGATGGCGTCGCCCTGGCCATGCCGGCGGTCACAGGTTGATGAAGCGCATGAGCTCCTCGTACCGGCCCCGCAGGTCCTCGTGGAAGCGGGACCCCTGGTAGGTGGTCTTCACCTGGATCTCGTAGCGTTCGAAGGTCTGCAGGATGTCGCTGATGTCCTCGCGGTTCACCTTCAGCGTCAGCTCCATGCGGTTGGAGCCGGCCAGGGTGTGGGCGTAAGCGCTCAGCACCTTGGCATCGTTGCCCTCCACGATGCGGGCGATCAACTGCAGGCTGTAATCGATCTGGTTCATCTCCAGCACCACGATGCTGCCCGGCTCGCTGATGTTCACCACCTGGGCCAGTTGGCGCAGGGCCTCGTGCTCGGTGATCGAGCCGAGGTATTCGCCCATGTCGCTGAGCACGGGCACAACGGTGAGGCCACGCTCGCTGAAGAGCTTCATCACATCGTAGATGTGCTGGCCGCTCTTGGCGAAAGGCACCTCCACGCGGTCCATTACAGCAGCCACCGAGGCGCGCGGGTCGTTGCGGTCCACCAGTTCGGTTTCCTTCACCAGGCCCACCAGCCGTCGGTCCTCCACCACGGGCAGGTGTCCCACCTTGAACTCCTCCATCCAGTCGAGCGCGCGCGAAACATCGTCCTGCGGTCGCAGGGGCGGGATGTCGGGGGTGATGAGGTCGATGGCGTGCATGGTGTTCACCTCGCTGGACGGGGCCGCCAGGGTCTACTTTTGCGCCTGCTGGCCTGTGGGCCAAGGTAACGCATCACCCGTGACCCATCTGAGCGTCAATATCAACAAGCTGGCCACCTTGCGGAACGCACGCGGCGGCAACAACCCGGATGTCGTACGAACAGCCGTGGACATCGAACGGTTCGGTGCGCAGGGCATCACCGTGCATCCCCGGCCCGATGAACGGCACATCCGCTACAGCGATGTGCGGGCGCTGCGACCGGTGCTCACCACGGAGTTCAACATCGAGGGATATCCGGCCCCGTCGTTCATCGATCTGGTGCTGGAGGTGCGCCCGCACCAGGTGACGCTGGTGCCCGATGATCCGAACGTGCTCACCAGCAATGCCGGGTGGGACACGCTGCGCCACAAGGAGCTCCTGACCGACATCGTGGGCCGCTTGAAGGGCGCCGGCATCCGCACTTCCCTGTTCATGGGCACGGACCTGGACCTGCTCGGCCATGCGGCGGATACCGGCACGGACCGGGTGGAGCTGTATACCGAACCGTATGCGGCGGGGTACCATGCCGATCGTGAGGCGGCCATCGCGCCCTTCGTGGGGGCAGCGGAACGGGTGCGTGAGCTCGGGCTGGGCCTCAATGCCGGTCACGACCTGGACCTCCACAACCTGAACTACTTCCACCGCAACATCCCCGGACTGTTGGAGGTCTCCATCGGTCACGCGCTCATCTGCGACGCACTGACCTACGGTCTGGAGAACACGGTCCAGCTCTATCTGCGCGAACTGCGATGACCGTTGACCTTCATTACCGGCGCATGGGCCCGGAGGGCGCGCCTGCCGTCGTGGTGCTCCACGGCCTGTTCGGCACCTCGGACAACTGGGGCAGCATCGGGCGTGAGCTATCCGAACCGGCTGACGCACCGGCCATGGACGTGGTGCTGGTGGACCTGCGCGACCACGGACGTTCACCCCACACGGAAACCACCTCGTACGAACTGATGGCGGCCGATGTCCATGCCCTGGTGGAGCGTCTGGGGCTGGGGCGCATCGTGCTGGTGGGCCACAGCATGGGGGGCAAGGCGGCCATGGTCTTCGCCCAGCACTGGCCTGAGCTGCTCAGGCACCTGGTGGTGATCGACATCAGCCCGAAGGAGCACGCCAACAACCACGGCCATATCATCGAGGCGTTGCTCACCGCAGACCTGTCCCCCGGCCGCACCCGCCGGGAGGTGGAGGCCCATATCGCCGAACGGGTGAAGGAGCCTGGTGTGGTGCAGTTCCTGATGAAGAACCTGTACTGGCGCACCGAGGAGCAGCTGGCCTGGCGCGTGAACGTACCCCTGCTCGCCCGCGAACTGGATGCGATCCTGGCCTCCATCGGCCCCGCCACCGTGAAGGTGCCCACCCTCTTCATCCGCGGGGGGCAGAGCGATTACATCCTGCGTGAGGACATCCCGGCGATCAAGGAGCAGTTCCCCAACAGCCGGGTGGAGACCATCCCGTACGCCGGCCATTGGGTGCATGCCCAGGCGCCGGACGAAGTGATCGGCATGATACGTGCCGCGGCACAACAACCATGAAGCTTCGTCACGGCCTGCTGCTGCTTTGGGCGTTCGCCTTCCGTGCAATGGCCCAGGGCGATACCATCTGGGTGGACCACCAGGCCGGCATGGACCTGCGCGATGGCCTCTATGCCGATGTGAACGCCCTGCGCTACAACACGCCCAGCATCCCGATCGAACGGCTGCGGGACGACCAGGGCCTTCCGGTGACCGATATCCGGAGCCGGATCGGCAAGCTTTACTGGCAGCCCGACAGCGGTGGCCGTGTGGCCATCGATCTGCGGCGCATCTGGGGCTTCTGCCAGAATGATGTGGTCTACGTGCGGGCAGGCGATGGATACTACCGCATCGGGCTCATGGGCAGCCTATCCCATCTGGTCTATCAGCAGAGCTACCGGGATTGGGATCCCTACATGTACCGCTACGGACCGGTGACGCGCACCGTGATGGAACAGCAGCTGATCGACATGGCCACGGGCGTCATGCTGCCGTTCAACGCATCGGGCATGGAACGCGCGCTGCGGAACGATGCCGTTCTGCACGAGGAGTTCATGGCCCTGCCCGCCAGGCAACGCAACGCTCCGGAGGCCCTGTTCCGTTTCCTTCGGCTCTACAACGAACTACACCCCCTCCGTTTCCCGCAATGGTGAGGCCTCACCGGCACAACATGCACTTAAGGGTGAACGGCTAATATTGGCCCCTGATGAACTGCTCCCGCTCCCTTGCCACCTCCATCCTGGCGGCCGCTGCACTGGTCACCTCCCTCGATGCCTGCGCCCAGCCTGCCAAGCAGGAGATGGTACCCGCGCTGGTGGGGTTCTACAACGTGGAGAACCTCTATGACACGCTGGATGCACCCGGTGTGGATGATGCCGAGTTCCTGCCCGGCTCGGCCAAGAACTGGAACGCGGAGCGCTACACGGCCAAGCTGGACCGGCTTGCCAAGGTGATCGCCTCCATGGGCAAGGACCTGCATCCGCAGGGGCTGGCGATACTCGGGCTGTCCGAGGTCGAGAACGCCACCGTGCTGGAGGACCTGGTTAAGCGCGATGCGCTCAAGGCCCGCGGATACCGGGTGGTGCATGAGGATGGCCGCGACCGCCGCGGGGTGGACGTGGCGCTGATCCACAACCCGGCACTGTACAAGGTGTATGCGCACCGCTCCTACCGGCTCCACATGGCCGACACGGCCTTCCGCACCCGGGACCAACTGCTGGTGAGCGGCGTGCTCGATGGCGACACCACGCACGTGATCGTGGCCCACTGGCCATCGCGTCGCGGGGGCGAGAAGCGCTCGGAGCCCAATCGGAAGGCGGCCGCCCAGTTGGGGCGTCACATCATCGATTCGTTGATGACCCGCAATCCCGCGCATCGCATCCTGTACATGGGCGACCTGAACGATGATCCCGTGAACAGCAGCATCACCCGCGAACTGAAGGCCTCGGGCGACCGGAACAGGGTCACCGGCAACATCCTCTTCAACCCGATGTACGATCCCTATCAGAAGGGCATCGGCTCACTGGCCTGGCGCGACTCGTGGAACCTCTTCGATCAGATCGTCATCAATCAGGCCCTCCTCACCGGTGAGGGTGGACGCTATCGCTACTACGGTGTGCGCATCTTCAACGAGCCCTACCTCCGCCAGCAGGAGGGGAACTTCTCCGGATATCCCTTCCGCACCTTCGTGGGCGATACCTACCAGGCCGGATACAGCGACCACTTCCCGGTGTTCCTCATCCTGGTGCGTGACGCGAACAAGTGATCCGCCATGGCCCCGAATGAAGAAGCCCCGCATCACTGCGGGGCTTCTTCATTCCGTTCGGTCCGGCTCAGTGGCTCACCACGATGCGGGCATGCTGCTCGCCGGCAGCCGTGCGGAGGGCCACCGTGTAGATACCCGCAGGCAGGCCCGTCACGTTCATCATGTGGCGGTCACTGGTGAGGGTGGTGCTTTCCACGATGCGGCCCTGGGCATCCATCAGGCGCAGCCCGATGCCTTGACCAGGGGTCAGGTTCTCGATCACGAGCATGTCGGTGGCGGGGTTCGGGTAGCAACGCACCAGGGCGGCACCGGCTTCGGCCACGCTGTTGAACAGCTCCACATCGGCCACGAAGCGGGGCAGGATACGCCACTCGTTGAAGGCGTACTGCAGCACTCCGGTGATGTTGTAGACCGTGCCCACATTAAAGGGGTGCGCATAGATCACATCGTCCACGAGCACGGCACCGCTGCCATCGTTCACCGTGAACTGGCCGAAGGAGCCCTGGGCGGTGCAGGTGGCGTTGATCACACGCACCAGCACGCTTTCGTAGGGTTCGGTGTTCGCGTCGGCCGTGCTGATGTCGGTGGTGGGCAGTGCGTTGCCGCTGCTCACCGTGGTGATGGTGGAGATGTTGGTCAGTTGGGTCTGGCCATTGAACTCCGCCACGGTGGCCGTCAGGGTGATGGCGTCACCGATCGCGAGCGAACCGGGTGCGGTGAACACATAGATGCCGGTCCAGGGGCCGGTACCGTCCTGCAGGAAGAAACCGCTCGTGCCGTTCAGGGCCGACACGGTGCCCTGGGTGGCCACCACCGTGCCCACCAGCGGTGAGGCGCCATCGGGGGCGGTGCTCTCCTGGATCTCGGCGATCGTGGCCTCCGTGGGAGGCTCCACGGTGCCAATGGCGATGGTCACACGGTCCACTTCCACGCCGGACTCGGCCGTGGCGTTCACCGAAAGGATGAACTCGGCTGCGGCGCTGGTGTTGGCCACCACCACCGTTTGGGTGTGCTGCTCCCAGGTGGTGGTGTTCACCGACACCCAGGAATTGTAGGCCGAGTAACCCGATCCGGTCGACCGCTCATCGAACAGGCCGGTGCGGATATCACCCTGGCCGCGAACCCAGAACGTGATGTCATAGGCCTCCCCGTTCGTCACGGACTGAGGCTGTGTGGTGAAGCGCCGATGGGAGGTGGTCGTGTTCACGAGGCGCACAGCGATGGTGTCCTCGTTCTCCACCACCGGGGTGATCGCATCGGCGGCCAGGTTCGTCTTGGTGCCCACCCAACCATCGGGGGTGGTACCGGTCCAGTCGGTGAATTCGCTGTCGATGTTCACCTGGGCCACGGCCGTAAGGCCGCCCAGGAGCGCCATCGCTGCCAGGGTAATGTGTTTCATCATCGTTGGGGGATTTGGTTTGAAGTTACGCAACGTGGTCACTGGATCACCACGTCATCGATGCGGTAGTTGGTGGTCTGCCCATTGGGCCCCGAACCCGTGTAGCGGAAGGCGACCACGAAGCTGCCGGTGTAGCCATCTGGCAGGAAGCCGTCCAGCGGGATCTGTCCCGAGGGCACCCAGGTGTTGAAGTTGTGCGTCGGCGAGTTGGCGAAAGTGGCGCCGGTAATCTCCGTCCAGTTGGCGGTGGCCGTGTTGGTGCCGTTGAAATTCGTGCTCACGAAGGCCTTGAAGGGCACCTGGCCGTTCACCCAGAAAGCATACTGGGTGCGCATGGAGAGGCTCATGCCGGGGGTGAACTGGAGCGTGGGGCTGATGAGCCAGGCCACATCGGAGGGACTGCTGCTCTGGAAGGCGGTGGCCTGCGCGCAGATCTGGCCCGCATCACTGTAGCCACGCCACACCCGGCTGCCGGCCGTGGATACATTGAACCAGCATTCCAGGGAAAGGTCCACGTTCGAGGTGCCGGACGCGAAATCCTCGGCCACGTTCGTGGTGGGCGGACAGGGCTCTGGGATGGGGTCGCAACGGTCGCCCGTGAGCTGCACCTCGTTGATGTTGCGGATGAACAGCTGCATGTCATCCCCGAACTGCCCCACCACACCCACAAAGCTGCCGTTGCCGGTGGGCAGCTGTTGGCTGGCGAAGTTGGCGTAGCCGCTGTTGCGCACCAGGATGTTGTTGGTGCAGTCGGACAGGGTCTTGTTCACCGTCTCCTGGTTCACGGCATCGGCATAGGTGGTGCCCAGTTCGGATTGGATGAACTCCACGCCCTCGATGCGGATCAACTTGGCCTGCCAGGGGTTGGTCCATGCCGGGGTGTAGGTCTGGTTCAGCTGGGCGATGGTGACGGTGGTCGGCTGTTTGGGCACCAGCGTGGCCTGCTTCACCACATTGTTGTCCACGTTCACACTGTCCAGCTGGAGCAGGTTCTGGTAGCTGCTCAGCGTGGTGCCGGCCAGGTAGATGCGGATGCTGTCACCCTGATACAGGCCTCCGGGGTTCACCAGGCGCATGACGATGGCGCCCGTGTGGTCCTGGATGTAGACGTTCTTGTACAGGTTGCCGCTCTGTTCGTCGGCGGTCACCACGGCGAACACCGAACTGTCGCCCCGGAAACGGATGGGGGATCCGGTGAAGAGGCCGCGCAGCTGCGCCACGGTGAGCACCTGGCCGGTGGGCAGGGTGCGTACGGGCGGCTCGTCGAATTCCTTTTTACAGGCGGCGGCCAGCACGACCAGGGTCAGGATGGCGAGGGTGGAGCGGAAGTTCATGAAGGAAGAAAGGCGTTTGGACATCGGGGGGTCAGAAGCTGAAGGTCACCATCGCGAAGTAGTTCCGGCCGAAGAGATAGCTGTACTTCGGCGGGAAACGGTTCGCATCGGTCCGGTCGTACCGGGACTGTTCGAAGCCGCCCACGCGGAGGTCGGTGTTGTTGAGCAGGTTGCTGATGGTGGCGTTCACGGCCACGCGGTACTGGCGCTTGATCATCCACGACTTGCCCAGGAACAGGTCCACCGTGACGCCGGGGTCCAGCTTGGTCTGGTCCGTGAGGAGGGCCACCTGGGGGTCGCTTTCCACGTAATTGCCGATGGCCTCGGCCGTGCGGCGGTCCGGGTTGGGGTCCAGGTACATGTCATCGAAGTAGTTCGCATTCACCCCGGCGAACCAGAACTTGGGCGAATTGTAGCGCACACCCAACGAAGCCGCGGTCTGGGGCATGCCGCCCACCTTGTAGTTCTCCCAGTACACGGTGCGGCCCGCATCGAACACCTCGGGGTTGTTGTCCCGCGTGATGGTCGCCTCGGGGCGTGAGGCATAGCGGAAATCCCCCGTGCCCAGCACGGCCGTTGCCGACCAGGTGGCGCTCAATTTGGCCTCCAATCCCAGTTCCACGCCCTGGTGCACCTGGTCCACGCCGGTCATGGTGTAGTTCACCAGCGTGCGGTACTCATCGTGGTAGAAGCTGCGCGACCACAGGCCATCGGACATGCGCGTGTAGTAGACGGTGGCGCGGCCTTTCAGGCGGGGCGACCGCACGATGTAGTTCAGGTCGCCCGACCAGATCTTCTCGGTGGTCAGCCCGTCGATCACCTCGCCGCGGGTGCGGGGGGAGATGAAGGCCGTGCGCGGGATCGGCGGACGGGTCATCCACACCACGTTGGCACTGATGAAGTGGCGGCCCGTAAGCTTGCCGACCGCTCCCCCCTTCAATCCATAGGTGAAGAAGTTGTGCATTTCGGAAGTGCCGAAGCTCTGTTCGGGGAACCGGCCGTTGCGCAGCCGACTGTCGCGCCAGAACGAGGTGTAGGTCACCTCGGCGCCACCGTAGACCTCCAGGTGCGACCATTTCTTCTCGTACTGGCCAAAGGCATTGTACAAGCGGGTATGGATGTCGAAGTCGTAGCCGAACATGTCCCCTTCGCGCACCACCTTGTTGATCTGGTCCAGATCGTTCTGTGCGGTGAGGGAGTCATTGAAATCGCGCTCGGCGAACTGGTCCACGTCCACCCAGAAGTCACCGCCCAGCAGGTCGTCGATCACCTTGAAGTAATGCGTCTTCTGGCGATGGAAGCTGGCGCCGTAGGTCACGTGCACATTGTTGGCCAGGGCCTTGTCGTAGACCGAATTGATCCCGATTCGGGTGGGGTCCGCACGCTGTTCCTCCAGGATGTACTTGCTGCGGTTCCCGGTCACATTGTTGCCCGCGATCCCGTTGGCGTTCTGCACGGTGTACAGGTTCTTGCCGTTGGCGAAGTAGAGCTGGTCCCAGTTGATCTGGCGACGGTTCACGTCGTTCTGCCATTCCGAGGTGAGCCGCGCGGCCATCATGGGATCGTTCTGGCCGTTCACCGAGAGCGAGGGCATGTAGTAGCTGGGCAGGTAGCGGTAATAGTCCGGGCGGGGGTCCTGCGCATCGAACCATTGCATGCCGGTGAGGCCGTCACGACCGAAGGTGTAATAGAGCGTGGTATTCCAATTCGTATTGGCGTCCGGCTTATACCGGTGGGAGAGCATGAGGACCGGCTTGTGGTCGAAGCTCATCCGCGCGTTCCGCTTCTCACCGTTCTGGTAGCCCCAGTTGGGGTTGTAGTAGTTGGTGCCTGCCAGGTCATAGGCTTCCTGGATGGCCACCCCCTGACGCCCCTGCACGATGGGGGCACCGAACGCGGTGAAGCTCAGGCTGTGCTTGTCGTTGACCTTCTTTTCAGCTGACAGGAAATAGGCCCAGGCATCGAAGCTGGTGCCTTCCACATAGCCTTCTTCGGCCCACCGCCGTGATCCGGAGAAGCTGAACGCCCAACCATCCTTCCGCATGCCCGTGGATGCCGTGAACATCAGTCGGTTCCGGTAGGCCCGGTTGGCGGAGGCGTAGGAGACCCGGATGCCCTTCCGCAGGGAGCTGGCGCGCACGTTGATGTCCGTGTATCCGCCCAGTCCGCCGAAGTTGTACCGGGAGGGCGAGACCCCCGTGCGGACCTCCATGTAACGCGTCACATCGTTCAGGCCGGCCCACTGGCTCCAGGTGGCCCATCCGGATTCCATGTCATTGACGAACACGCCATTGATGCTCACCTGGGTGTTCCGCGAATCGTAGCCACGGATGCGGTACCGGGCGGAGCCGAAGCTGAAGCCTGCGGTGGAGGTGTAGATGTCCCGCGAGGATTGCAGGATGCCGGAAATGTCCTGGGCACCCAGCTCGGCATCGAGGTCGTCGGCCGTGATGGTGAACACGGGCAGCTGGGGCTGTTCCTGGCGGGTGGTGTCCGGCTTGGTGGCCAGGGTGGTGTCGATCTGGGCCGGGAGCAGGGTCGAGACCAGCAGGGCGCTCAGGAAGAGGGGCCGGCGAAGCTCGGTCAGCTGGCGAGGCACGGGCGGCAAGGCACGATGGGGCATGGTGAAATAGGTCCCTGCCGTGAACACGCCCTCTAGTACTCCAGGCCCTGGCATGCTTCCATGCTCATGGTCCGCACACAGGCGCTGCGCGTAGGGCCGCCAAAATTAAGCGGATGTCGCGATCGGTGGATGTTCAGGGAAGGCTATCTGCATGTTAACAGATCGGACGAGGTGTCGCGGCCACTTTTCAGCCAGGCAACTTCTGAAGCTGGCTGGTTGTCAGAGGGATGGCCCGTGATGTATTTTTGAAGGCTGTTGCAGCTGCTGGCCGAACCGGTCCTGACCATGTCCGCCCTCCGTCAAACGTTCTCGGCCGTCCTCGTTCCGCTGGCGTTCCTCTTCACCATGGGGCCCTTGCAGGCCGCCCACTATTCAGGTGGAAGCATCACTTACGAGTGCCTGGGTGGGAACATGTACCAGATCAGTCTGGACGTTTTCCTGGATTGTTCAGGGGTGGCCATCACCTCGCAGGACCTGACCTTCACCAATAGTTGCGGTGTCAGTTTTACGCTGACGAACATTCCGCAGGTCAGTAGTGAGGAAGTTTCCCAATTGTGTCCGGGAAGCCTGGCCAACAGTACCTGCAACGGAGGCGCCCTGCCCGGGTTCACCCATTATACGTTCCAGACCACCCTCTTCCTTTCGCCCTGCAATTTCTGGACGATCGCTTGGGACATCTGCTGCCGCAACGACCTGCAGAACGTCCAGGGCACGCCTGGCATCTACCTGGAGGCCACGCTGAACAATGCCGGTGGGCTCTGCGACCAAAGTCCGGCGTTCGCGGAGAACACCATTCCGTTCTTCTGTGTCAATCAGCCCGTGAACTACAACCTCGGGGCCACGGATGCGAACGGCAACACCATGGTCTTCTCCCTGGTGGAAGGGCAAACGGTGTCTCCGCTGCTGGGGCCCCTGGACTATGAACCGGGGTACAGCGGTGCGGAGCCCATTCCCGGCATCACCATCGATCCGACCTCCGGCCAGCTGAGCTTCACCCCAACGGTCACGGGCAATTACGCCATCGTGGTGGAGGTGGCCACCTACAATGCGAGCGGGGTGCTGATCGGGACCGTCCTTCGTGATGTGATGATCGTGGTGCAGAACTGCAACGATCCGCCTCCATCCACAACGGGATTGAACAATGCGAACGGTGGGCTGATCACCGGAGCAAGCACGATCGAGGTGTGTGACGGCATCCCGTTCTGTGTGGACCTGCCGTTCTCCGATCCCGATCCGGCCACGGTGATCACGGCCGTGTCCAACGTGACCGCACAGCTGCCCGGCGCCACGTTCACCTTGTCCGGCACCAATCCTTTGGTGGCGACCATTTGCTGGACGCCTGACCCGGCCTTTTCGCCAGCCAACGTGCTGGTCACGGCCACCGACAATGCCTGCCCGATCGCCAATGTGGTGAGCAGTTCGGTGTTCATCACCGTTGTGCAGCCACCACCAACGGTCCCTGATGCTGGAATTTCAGCCTCGGTATCAAGTTGCTCTGGCGGTGCGGCGGTCAACCTGTTCGCCCAATTGGGGGGCACTCCTGATGCAGGTGGTATCTGGACCGCACCGGATGGGTCCTCGCATAGCGGCCTGTTCACCCCTGGTGTGGATGCGTTCGGTGTTTATACGTATGTGGTGGGCAATGCCTGTGACAATGCCTCGGCCACAGTGACCGTTTCGTCGGCCGGAGGGCCCAACGCAGGCACGAACGGTACGCTCACCGTGTGCAGCAATGGTGCCCCTGTCGCGCTGATCGGCCAGTTGGGAGGAACGCCCGATGCCGGCGGCACGTGGAGCGGTCCCAGCCCGGTGGTGGGCGGGCTCTATGCCCCGGCCACGATGACCCCGGGCATTTACACCTACACAGTGACGGGTGTGGCCCCCTGTGCGAACGTGACCTCCACGGTGACCGTGACGGAGAATGCTGCACCGAACGCCGGCACGAACGGATCCCTGGCGTTCTGCGGCAACAGCGCTGCGTTGGCCCTGGCAACAGGCTTGGGCGGAACACCCCAAGCGGGCGGCGCCTGGAGCGGCCCCAGTGCGGTGGTGGCGGGCCAGTACAACCCGGCCACTATGGCGCCCGGTGCGTATGTGTACACGGTGACCGGCGTGGCCCCTTGCGCCAATTCCACCGCCACGGTCACGGTGACCGAGAATCCCGCCCCGAACGCTGGTACGAACGGGACGTTGACCTTGTGCAGCAATGGTGCTGCGGTGGCGTTGTCCACTGGCCTCGGCGGCACGCCCCAAGCGGGTGGCACGTGGAGCGGCCCCAGTGCGGTGGTGGGCGGCCAGTACAACCCGGCCACCATGGCGCCTGGTGCTTATGTGTATACCGTTGCTGGGTTGGCTCCTTGTGCCAATGCTACCGCGACCGTGACCGTTGCGGAAACGGCCGCCCCGAATGCTGGTACGAACGGGACGTTGACAGTATGCAGCAATGGTGCTTCGGTGGCGTTGTCCACGGGCCTTGGCGGCACGCCCCAGGCCGGCGGTGCGTGGAGTGGCCCAAGTGCGGTGGTGGGAGGCCAGTATGATCCGACGACGATGACGCCAGGTGCCTACACCTACACGGTGACGAGCGTGGCGCCTTGCACGAACGCGACAGCGACGGTGACCGTAACGGAGAACGCCGCGACGAACGCGGGTACGGACGGCGCGATCACGGTGTGCGACAACGGTGCGGCCATTGACCTGTTCGCGCAGCTGGGCGGTACGCCCCAAGGGGGTGGTACGTGGAGCGGCCCGAGCGCGGTGGTGGGCGGCCAGTACGATCCGGCCACGATGACGCCAGGTGCCTACACCTACACGGTGACGGGTGTTGCGCCTTGCACGAACGCGACTGCCACGGTGACGGTAACGGAGAACGCCGCGACGAACGCGGGCACGGATGGGTCCATCACAGTGTGCGACAACGGTGCGGCCATTGACCTGTTCGCACAGTTGGGTGGCACGCCCCAAGCGGGTGGCGCGTGGAGCGGCCCGAGCGCGGTGGTGGGCGGCC
>ENA-UOUJ01000491-UOUJ01000491.1-activated-sludge-metagenome-genome-assembly--contig:-NODE-491-length-26472-cov-4.837264_pt1 | contig 26472 bp, 22 predicted proteins | sample MGYA00249839_ERZ747224 | MGnify/ENA primary metagenome ERZ747224 (study PRJEB28782, sample SAMN03220277) | activated sludge metagenome | biome: wastewater; feature: sewage sludge; material... | reverse complement strand
CACCGGAATTGTTCAGGTCGCCATTATTCAGTATTCGATGGAAGCGGCAGGATGGTTCGACGTGTTTTTTGTAAACACATTGGGGATGCCGTTTTTCTCCGGGTTTGCTATTTATTTTATTTTAATAGCAGCGCTTATTGCCTGGGCATTAACATTCAAGCCAAATGTTTCAAAGAATAAAATTATTATTTGGGCGGCTGCCTTTTTTACATTAGCCTTTTTACCGTTTGCATTTTCTGCTACCGCAGCAGTATTTAAAATTATTTTGCTCATGGTAGCAGGGGCCATTGCCGGATATTTTATAAAGCCGGTTGCGCTTAAAGTATTAAAGTTGACGTTGTGGTGTTTCGCGTTTATGATGCTGGGATACTTCATGTACCTGACATCAATGATTCGCAGTAGTGCAAATCCGGCAATTGACATGAATGATGTGGATAACCCCATCAATTTAGTTTATTATCTGAGCCGCGAACAGTACGGAAGCGCTCCTTTGGTTTATGGCCCGCATTATGCCGCCGAGGTGGATTTTGGCGAGGACGGCAATCCTTATGCCTATGGTAAGATGAAATATGTGCAGGGCGAAAAGAAATATATTCCGATTGGAAGAGATCGTGAGGTAAAATATGTGAGCAGCGATAAACAATTGTTTCCACGTATCTGGGATTCCAGCAATGATCAGGGGCATGCTCAGTTTTATGCTGACTGGTTAGGACTAGATCAGTCTCGAGACCCCAATACTGGCCAAACTAAATATGGAGCGCCAAGCTACGGCGACAATTTAAACTGGTTTTTAACCTATCAAACCAGTTGGATGTACATGCGTTACTTCATGTGGAACTTTGCGGGTAAGCAAAACGATATTCAGGGCTTTGGAAATAAAAGAGACGGCAACTGGATTTCGGGTATTTCAGTTTTGGATAATGCCAGATTAGGTGATCAGAGCAAGATGCCTGATAGCATTAAACACAACAAGGCAAATAATAAACTCTATCTTTTGCCATTAATTTTGGGTATCCTTGGATTTGTGTATCAATACGTTAGAAATAGAAAGGACTTTATTGTTACCGGATTGCTTTTCTTCTTTACGGGTATGGCTATTGTAATGTATCTGAACCAGCCGGGCAATCAGCCACGTGAGCGTGATTATGCTTATGTAGGTTCGTTTTACGCTTTTGCTATTTGGATCGGGCTGGCTGTAGTGGCGTTTGTAAAATTTGCAATTGAAAAGACAGATAAGGAAACCTTCCAGAAAGTTCTGATTTACGGAGCTTCGGCTACCTTCTTGGTCACAGCGTTAAGCACTTTGAACAATTCCTTTGGTGGTATTATCATTCCAAGTATCATAGCCGCCATTATTTTTATGGTTGTATTTTTAGCTGTTACCTATTTAACCAAAGCACTGGCCGGTAAGGGTAATAATGTGCTGATGGCTAATGTTTCTGCAGGAGTATTGTGCCTGTTAGTGCCTGTAATGATGGCGCAGCAGGAATGGGATGATCACGACAGAAGCCAAAAAACACTGGCGCCGGATCTGGCAAAAGATTATCTTGAAAGCTGTGCGCCTAATGCCATTATTTTTACCTTCGGAGATAATGATACCTATCCGCTCTGGTATGCACAGGAAGTGGAAGGTGTGCGCCCGGATATCAGGGTGATTAATCAGAGCCTCTTGGGTATTGACTGGTATATCAATCAGTTGCGATACAAAGTGAACAACGCCGACAGCGTGGATGTAATCTGGTCGCCCGAGCAGATAGAAGGACACAACAGGGAATATATTAGGGTAACTGAGCCTCAGCCCGGTCAAAACATAGATCCCAATGCTTTTTATCCGCTTTATGATGTGATGAAGGATGTATTGGGAAGACCTGTTCCTGACCCTGAAACAGGACGAGATTCGGGACCGTTATCCTTCCCAATCCGCAAATTTACAATTCCGGTGGATAAAAACCTGGTTCATTCGAATGGTACGGTGAATGATGATGATGTGGTGTTAGACCAGTTGAACTTTGAAATTCCAAAAGGTGGATTGCAGAGAAATGATCTGATGATTCTGAATATTATTGCCACCAACAAATGGAAACGTCCTATTTATTTCACGGCGCCTTATGGCGAACTGGGTTTTGGTCATTTCTTGCGGAAGGACGGACTGGCTTATCGATTAGTGCCAATTGAAACCAAACCACTTGAAGATAACTGGGTATATGAACAAGCGTTGAAGGAAGTAAGATACGGTACCGGTTTGGGAGACAATAATCTCAAAGTGATTTTTGACAACCTCTTCAAAAAATATGAATTTGGCGGCGCCAACAAAAAGGGTACTTACTTCGATGAAGAAAACAGAAGACACTTGCTCAATATTCGTGGTATTTTCGGTGAAGCAGCCGGTAATCTGGCAGATGCAGGTAAAAAGGATGAAGCGAATAAACTGATTGAAAAAGCAGAAAAAGGTATTGACCCTGCTAACCTCCCTTACGGAATGGTAAGCCGCAGAAGCGCTCACAATCAGACAGGACTGATTTATACCGAGGCGATTTATAAAACCGGCAATCTGGAATTGGCAAGAAAGGTAGCTGAAGCTGTAAGAAAAGATATAGACCAGCAGAAAAAATACTATAGCTATATGCAGATTGAAAAGCCGCAATACTATGCGGGCCTGGCAGATGGCGAGGTGCAATTGAATGAAGTGATGGGCCATATTTTAGATGCTATTGTAGAGCATTACGATCCGCTAAAAAAGGATGAAAATAAGGTTCAGGAACTTCAGCCGGAAGTAAAAAAAGCAGCCGACAGCGCAAAGAGCAAAAGTGATTCGGCGAAATAAAAAATAACAACCTCATTAGAAATAGCTGTTTCATTTTTGGAGCAGCTATTTTTTTATCTTTTAAAATTGATAGCAGATAAAGTAACCAAAAATTAAAGATTTTGTAATACTTTAGCCGACGTATTGCATCAATCACAGTTTACTTTTACTTCTGATCTTGAAAAGAACAAAAGAAAACTGATTGATATTGACAAGAATAAACGACAGTGGTGTGGTATAAAATTCTTTTATTGATTCATATATTTTCTGCCATTTTAGGAATGGGTCCCGGATTTGTGATGATTTACATCGTAACCAGAGCTACTAATATGACAGAGTTGAGACATGCCTATCTCATCAGAAACAGGCTTCACATTTTTGTGATGGTCGGAGGAACTTTGTTATTGCTCACCGGATTAGCGATGGGTTCCATCAATCCTTATCTGTTTAGAACCGGTTGGTATGTAACCAGTCTGACCTTGTTTCTGATTGCATTAGGATTTGGTCCGGTAATTTTATCGCCCAGGTCAAACCCCATAAAAAGATTATTAAAAAACCATTCGGGTGAAGACATTCCTGATGAATATTATAAGCTTGCAAGAAAGCTGTTTTTTTACGAACGGATAGAGAATGTTCTTTTTTTGATTGTAATTGCGTTAATGATTTTAAAACCTTTTTAATTAATGAAAGCAGTACGTTTTGTTGGAGTTGGCAGACCTTTAGAAATGCAGGAAATACCGGTTCCTGAAATTACTGACGACGAAATATTAGTGAAAGTAAAAGCAGCAGGAATTTGCCACTCAGACGCACATTATCGAGCAGGCATTTCTCCGGTTAGTTTTACACCGCTTACACTTGGGCATGAGGTGGCAGGAATTGTTGAAAAAGCCGGCAGCGATGTAACGAATGTAAAGGAGGGAGACAGAGTGGCGTTGCATTATCTGCTAACTTGCGGTCGGTGCCATTATTGCTCTTCGGGTAATGAACAATTTTGCCCTGATGGAAAAATGATTGGCCATCATACCAATGGCGGCTATGCCGAGTACATTGCCGTTCCCGGACGTAATGCAGTAATCTTACCCGAATCAATTCCTTTTGAACAAGGCGCAACATTGATGTGTGCTTCTGCTACATCCTTTCACGCCTTGATGAAAGCCCGAATTAAACCCGGCGATAAAGTGGCTGTTTATGGTATTGGCGGATTGGGTCAGTCGGCGGTGCAGTTGGCAAGGGCATTTGGTGCAATAATGGTATTTGCAGTCGATATTAATCAGGAAAAACTGGACCTGGCAGCAGCTCATGGCGCTATTCCTGTAAATGCAATGGATGGCGACCCGGTAGATGAAATCAAAAATAGAACAAACAACAGAGGCGTTGATGTGGCATTAGAATTGATTGGTTTGCCTCTGACCCAAAAACAGGCGCTGCAATCAGTTGGCCCTTTGGGAAGAGTAGTGTTAGTAGGCCTTACAGATAAATCACTTTCGGTGGATACCTACAAAGAAATTTTGGGCAATGAAGTAGAACTGATTGGCTCCAATGACCATTTGTTGCATGAACTTCCATCATTGATTGAATTTGCCGCCCATAAAGTGCTGGATGTTTCAAACGTTGTAAGCCGTGTTATTCCATTAGATGCAGATGCTATCAATAAGACGTTAGATGCACTTGAAAAGTTTGATGCAGGAGTCAGAACTGTAATTGTACCCTAAGGCGAATTGTATTCTTTAAAATGATTCAAATGGAAAATGATAGGCAACTGATGTACCGATGCGAGGAACTTGGCCTGATGGCAGGCAGCAAAGGCAATCCTCCGGTGGGCGCTTTAATTGTAAAGGATAATCATATAGTTGCAGAAGCTGAAGAAGCAGGAAAGGCAAAAAATGATATCACCTGTCATGCAGAAATAGAAGCCATCAGAACTGCGGTACGTCAATTACAAACCAATGATTTGTCTGACTGTGTTTTGTACACGACCCACGAACCCTGTGTGATGTGCTCCTATTCCATACGATTTCATAAAATAAAAAAAGTGGTATTTCTGAATGAAGTACCGTTCCTTGGAGGAGTTACTTCTTCCATGCCGGTATTAACATCAGAAGAAGTACCTCCTCACTGGAACAAACCACCCGAAATCATCCACTTGAAAAAGTAAGAAGATTTTTCCGGAAGTCGCCTTTCTAACTTCTCATTTTTTTGTAAAGATTTATCAGCTTATTGGTACTGCTGTCGTGGCTGGTTACCGCTTCATCTGATTTAAGCTCAGGGAGAATTTTGTTGGCAAATTGCTTACCCAATTCCACACCCCATTGGTCAAAGCTGAAAATATTCCAGATGACACCCTGAACAAAAATTTTATGCTCGTACATAGCGATTAACTGCCCCAAGGTGAATGGTGTAATCTTTTTAATCAGAAATGAATTGGTCGGCTTATTGCCATCAAATACTTTGAAAGGCATCAGTTTATTGATAGCTGCATTATCCAGCCCCGATTTTTTGAGTTCTGCTTTCACTTCGGCAGGAGTTTTGCCGTTCATCAACGCTTCTGTTTGGGCAAAGAAATTGCTCAACAGTTTTTCATGATGGTCGCCTGTTGGATTATGGCTTTGTGCTGGAGCTATAAAGTCGCAGGGAATCAACGGCGTTCCCTGATGAATGAGTTGGTAAAAAGCATGTTGACCATTAGTGCCCGGTTCGCCCCAGATGATAGGGCCGGTGGCATAGTTTACTTTCTTACCGTTACGGTTTACGCTCTTGCCATTGCTTTCCATATTGCCCTGCTGAAAGTAAGCAGAGAACCGATGCATGTATTGATCGTATGGAAGTATGGCTTCACTCTCGGCAGCCCAGAAATTGGTGTACCACAAACCAATCAATGCCATGATTACCGGTATGTTTTTTTCAAAAGGCGTTTTTCTGAAATGCTCATCGGTATCATAAGCGCCTCTTAATAATTCTTCAAAATTGTCGTATCCGATTGTCAATGCTATTGAAAGACCAATGGCAGACCAAAGTGAATAGCGACCTCCCACCCAGTCCCAGAATTCAAACATGTTCTTTGTGTCAATACCAAATTTTTTCACTTCTACTTCATTGGTACTTAGCGCAACAAAGTGTTTGGCAATATGTTTTTCGTCTTTTGCTTTCTTCAGGAACCATTCTCTTGCCGTGTGGGCGTTGGTCATTGTTTCCTGAGTGGTGAAGGTTTTTGAAGCAATTAAAAACAGGGTGGTTTCGGGATTCACTTTTTTGAGTGTTTCCACGATATGCGTTCCGTCAATATTAGAAACAAAGTATGCTTCGATATCTTTTATTTTATAGGGTTTCAATGCCTCTGTAACCATCAGAGGGCCAAGGTCGCTGCCGCCAATACCAATATTTACGATGCTTTTAATTTTCTTACCGGTATAACCTAAATGATTCCCTTCGTGTATGGATTTACAAAAGGCTTTCATTTTGTTTTGAACTTTTCTAACATCTGGCATTACGTCTTTCCCTTCACTCTTAATTGCAGTTTTACCAAAATTGCGCAATGCAATATGCAATACCGATCTTTTTTCGGTTTCGTTAATCATTTTCCCCGAAAACATGGCGGAAATTGCTTCTTTTACTTTTGTCTCCTTTGCCAGGTTGATGAGCAGTGATAGTGTATCTCCGGTAATTCTGTTTTTTGCAAAATCAAAATGAATGTCTCCTTTTACCAGCGACAATTTATCAGCTCGTTTGGGGTCTTCTGCAAACAATTGCCTCATTGAAACATTTTCCATCTGTGCAGCATGTTTCTGTAACTGTTTCCATGCCTTTGTTTTTGTAGGGTTTACTGTTGGTAACATAATCTGAAATTAAATTTATTGGGTTAAACGTTTATAGTCTTTTTAGAATTTATTTATTACTTCAATTGTTTTTTCTACCATTGATGCCGTAATGTCCAAATGCAGCACTAACCTCACTCTGTTTGGAGCAATAGCATACCATAATATATTTTCTGCTTTAAACTTTTCTACTAAAGCAGGTGCGGAAATGCCATTAGTTTCAAATATAATGATATTTGTTTCAACAGGTAGTATTTGCCTCACAAAAGATTTCTGACTGAGCGCTTCGGCGATCTGTGTGGCATGCGAATGATCCTGTTTTAATCGCGTTATATTATTGTTCAAAGCATAGATTCCGGCTGCTGCCAAAAAACCTGCCTGGCGCATTCCACCTCCAAACACTTTTCTGATTCTTCGGGCTTTTTTTATAAAATCTTTATTGCCAATCAAAAGACTGCCTACCGGGCAACCTAAACTTTTGGATAGACAAATTGAAATACTGTCGAAAAGACTCCCGTATTGAATTGGAGATTCTCCTTTTGCAATAATCGCATTAAACAATCTGGCGCCGTCAATATGAAAAGCTAATTGATGGTCGTTACATACCTGTCTGATTTTTTCCAACTCTGGAAAATCATAACAACTGCCACCACCACGATTGCTTGTATTTTCCACACACACTAAACTTGAGTGAGGTTTGTGTACATCATCGGCATTAATCGCTTCCGATACCTGTTGTGCATTAATTCTTCCCCTGTTCCCCTGTAATAGTTTTACGGAGCAGCCTGCATTAAATGCAATACCTCCTGCTTCATACTGGTAAATGTGTGCATCAGCATCGCAAATAACCTCATCACCCGGTTGAGTGTGGCATTTGATGGCAATCTGATTGGTTTGAGTGCCGCTACTGCAGAACAAAGCGTCTTCCATTCCAAACATATCGGCTGCCAGCCTCTGGAGTTGATTTACCGAAGGGTCTTCTTCAAAAACATCATCGCCCACCTCGGCATACATCATGGCATCGAGCATGGCAGTTGTTGGTTTAGTAACCGTATCCGATCTGAAATCAATAATCATTTTGCCAAAAAATTAGTAACTGCAAATTTACAGATAATTGTTCTTAAAGAATGAAACATTCAGGTCTGATTGCCAATCTTTCGTTTCAATTGTTTTAAATGAAATTTAAAAAGGTGATAAAGATGATATGAATAGCAATAGTTAAAAATCTTTTTTTTAATAGAGGCTGCAATCAAAAAAATAGTTGAACAAAAAGGCATGTTACAATTAAAATAGTAGAAACAAAAACCAACAGCCATTTTAAGCATGAAACAATCAATATCCTGAAGCGAAATATGCCGATACTCTTTTTTATTGCCGCTTCTTTTTCTTCTTTTTCTTCTTTCCCAATTGCTTTTTCCTTTTTGAGAACCTCCATCCTGATAAGTAACTTTTTGATAAATTGATTTTCAAAAACATCCAATAAATAAGCCACCAAAGGGAAATACCAGATCAGGTTCAGGGTTCTGTTAAGCAAGTATTTAATCCCCAATAAATCCCAATTATTAGATTTTACCAAAAAATACCATAAAAAAAACAATAACATACCATAAGCAAACGGCATAAAGAAATAATCGGCTTGTAAGGATTTTAAAATGATTTGATTTGTTTTGGATGATAAATTTTGTAATATTTTTTCAAAATATGTTTTTCTAAAAGGGAGTTGAATTTCAAGAATAGAAAACTTTTTTGGAAGGCTTTCGTTCTTATTGGCGCCAACTTCGTTGTAATAAAAATTTTTGGAGAATGACCACAAATAACTGCCGGTTAAGGCTGTGGCCAAAAAAAACAAAATGCCTGCCCATAGCAGTATTTGATCAAAATTGGCAATATAAATTTGCAGATTATTGTTTTCGGAATGTATTGCAAACATAAAATCTTTATTAACGGATAAAACTGGATTTTTCTTTTAGTTTGGGGCTAAGGTTTTTATAGATTTCGGCCATTGCCCTTTCGAATTTATAATTTTCCCAATTAAACAAAATGTCAGGATATACCAAATCTTCGGTTTTAAAGTCTTCAATTGCAAAATCTTTTTTGGCTTTTTCTAACAGTTCATTTTTTTGTACATTTGTTAGATTCTCACCGGCCAGAAAAATAGTGGCAGCCAGTGCGCCTCTGTAAAATAATTCCAGTTTTTCATTTTCTGTGGGATTAAAATTGAGCCAACTGATACTGCCGGTATCTACACTCCTTACTGTTCTCTTAAAATCGTTGTGCTTTTGCATAAAATCTCTGTCATAAAAGAAACGCATGGTAGAAAGCATGGACAGAGAAAGCTTAAATTCATTATCTACCTGCTTATAAAAATCATCGCTATCAAACTCAAGTTTTATGCCAATTGTTGGGCGGGTAGGAATGCAATATGAGATGTTGTCATAAAATACATTTATCGGGAAATTGGACAACATTCCTCCGTCCACAAAAAACACTTCCTTGTTTTGAGGGGTAAAGTTTTTATAGACGTTCATTTTGTTTCGCCAGATTTCGTTTATTTTGATGAGTTGCGAGTTGGGAAGGGTTATTTTATACGGGCTGAAAAAAAACGGGATGGACATGGAAGCACGGATGTATTCAGCAGGAGAAATGGTGTAATCATCTCCCCAGTAAAATTCGTGCATTCCCGGAAATTCGACTTTTATTTGGTTGGTAATATCTGCCGCTACCACTACAAGCTGTTGTGTAAACTTGTTCTTTTTGGCATTAACAACTTTTTTTGTGAAGGAATAAAATTTAGTTACCAACAGGTCTATTAATTTTTGATTGTTATTTAATGGATTAAAATCAGATTCAATTATTTTATCATTAATTGTTTTTAAATCCTTCCAATTGGTCTGATTAAAGTCAGTAGTGCCGCTGATGATTCTATTAAGAAGCTCGTCAATATAATGCTGGTCTTCTGCAATATCTCCATTTACTTTAATATAATAACCTACTATTCCCTTTGTTTGATTATCAATTAAGTCTTTGCTTAACTCTTTAAAATTTATAGAATTTGTGGACGGCTGTATTTCTTTCAGGTATTTTAATACTTTACTTTCTGTGGAGGAATCAATTTTTCTAAGTGAGACAGTTTCTGTTTTTTCTTTGCCTTCCTGATTACCTGCCAAAGCATCGATTTTTAATTCGTCTCTTTCTTCAGCCTGGTTCAATAAGTTGATTTTACTTTTATCAGAAACTTCCTGAGTGATATTTGATAATTTTTCTCTGCTACTATCTAAAATACTGTCGGGTTTAGACACCCTACCCACGCCGGGGATAAAAGCATCATACGATAGATTAAAAAGTTTATTTTCATTGAGCATTTTGTTCTGAAGGTCCAAAACATTCCTGATGCCATTATCATTCATTACATCTATCATCCACTGCTTAAAATTTTCGCCCGGATTAATTCCCATTTTTTCACTATTAAAATATAGAAAGCGCAGCGACATGCCATTTACTATTATCAAACCAAATGAAAGGGTTATGACTATTACCGAGGTAATTAGGATACCATTTACCCATGCCGTCCATTCGGTTTTTTCGGTTAATGATATGCCAACGCCAATTGCAGAAATCATAAGCAGGCTAATGGAAAAAAGAAGACTATAGACGGCAACTTTTGCTTTTCGCTTAATTTTATCAATTAACGGCGCTTTATCTTTTTTTGAAAATAGTTTTAGAATAAAATTCTGCCAGGTTATATGACCGTCCACTAATTCGCTCAAATTTTTTTTAGATAAATAATCCAGAATTTTCTCTGACCTTGTTTCATAACACCGGTCAATAAATTCTTCATTCTTATCCATCAAAATGGCATCCCGTTTGGAATACACACAATTCAGCAACATGGTATTTATTGCTCCTGCGCTGGTGCCTGCGCTATTTAGAAAAGAAATGCCCATCTTTTCCAAAATATAGGTATAGCCGGCAAGTGCAATACCATGTACGCCACCCCCTTCCTGAACAATGTCTGCATATTGTCGGCGTTCTTCAATATTAATATGATACTTTTCTAACAGACGCCTCTTTTTGGCATCATCCCATTTAATATTATCTTGTACATCTGAAAAGTTAAGGCTTTTTTCGGGATATAACTCATTAAGAAAGGTTACCAAATGAGCGACTGCATTTGTATATTTACTTACCGACGTTTCTTTATTCATATTGCGATTTTATTTAGGGGGAGTATTATCATTTTCGGACTTTTTGCCTGTTATTCTGAAATTGACAAACCTGTTTAAAAGATCGAACCAAAATGGAGCGCCCATAGAAATGGCAATAGTGGTAAGTAATATGCCCAAAAATACCTTTCCATTGAAAAATACATTTTTGAAAATATTTACTGTTTGTAAGGCTGCAGGAGACTCGTTTATTTTTTTTGTAAGGTAGCCTGTTCCGTCCAGATTATGGTTTAGAATAGCCGAATCCCATCCGATAGCCAGTGTCTTATTTATTTGGGCGATGTCCGCTTTATAGACCGAGTCAAGAATATGCGAAGCTCCGCTGATGGTGATGGTAGTATCTGCAAAATTCGGGCTGTTTTTATGGAGAATGGTAGTGTCTTTTGAGTGTTTTATAGCCATTTGCACTAAGGTTTCTCTTGCCGCTTTATCTATGGAAAGTGTGTTTGCCATTTTTATAGTATCGGCATTTAGCAGGCAAGAAAAAACAAAAGCAATAAGAAATGTAATATAGGCAACCTGTTTTTTATACCATCCTGTAACCCTTTTCATGGTATCGGAAAACCATTCTTCCAACTTCTTTTTAAATTCATCCATACTGTTACCTGACTGACTGATAAATTGAAGTAAGATTTGCCTTAACGCTTCATTCATTCCGGCATCCTTAAAAAATGAGTTTTTATTTATGTTGTCTTTCAGGTTAAAAAGTTTCACGTTTTCGGTGGAATACAGAGAGAGTACATTAATAAATATGTCCGAGAATGTTTTTTCGCTTATATAAGCCGGTTTTTTGTAAAGAAGCGTTTGTTCTGCTGATCGCCGGTATAAAGGATGCTCAGTAAAACAAGCAGCAAATAATTTAGCTTTCTTATTAAGTTTGACACGGTAAGGCTCTTTAGTGTTTTTAATTGTTTCAAAGGACAAAGTTTTTGCAGCAGAAAATTGTTTGTTTGATCGTATTAAAAAATTTTGCTTGTCCATAAAGCCGTTTGTAAAACCTGCTTGTGGATTATAAATAAGGTTTGTATTTTTTTTCTTAAATTTCCTATAGTAGAACAGGAAGCTAATAAAATTAATTATCTTATCCCACCAGTAATAGCTGATGCTTTTTCCATCCAGCATTTGCTCCAGCGCCCGTTCCAGCATGCGGTGGCGATGGGCCAAAACAGATGCTATTAGTTCCACGATGGTTGTTACAAAAATGCTATAAATAAGGTAGATAAAAATCAACCCGATGGCAATATTCAAATAGATGTTTTCCGTCATAAAAATTGGTTTAAAGCCGAGAACTTATGTTCGCTCCTTCAAATTTATTACTTTTTATTTGAATATTAAAAAGAATATAAAAATTAATTTTATTGTTTAATGAAAAAAAACAATAACTTTAAGCATCTGATTCAACAAACCGTAGGGCTATTAGGTTTGCCCTGTTTTTTTAACAATTAAAACCTGCAAACGATTAATTAAGCTAAAAATCAGTTATATGCAATACGCACTCTTATTGCTCTTTTTAGTACTGGCTGCTGTAATAGCGCTGGTCTTTATCATTGTGTATCTGTCATCTGCGAAGTCGGATGATGAATTAAAAGGGATGGCAAACCCCCTACAAAAAAGATTTTGGTTTCTGCTTATCTTATTTGTTTGCCTTGGCATTTTTGCATTTATCACAATCCCGCGCTCTCCTTACTATCTTTTTGCAAAAGAACAACCGGCAAAAGTGGTGCATGTGGCAGCAGGCCAGTTCTTCTTTACAATGTCTTATAAAGCTATTAACCCCGATAAGCCCGAAGGCGAAATGACTATTGAACTTCCTGTAAATCAGTTGGTGGAATTCAGGGTTACCAGTTTAGACGTAAATCATGGATTTGCAATTTACAGCCCTTCCAAGCAGATTGTGGCACAAACTCAGGCGATGCCGGGATATGTAAATGTACTGCGTTGGAAATTTAAAGAGCCGGGTACTTATACGGTTCATTGTTTAGAATATTGCGGTATGGCTCATCAGGTAATGCAAACAACCTTCACTGTAAAATAATATGATTATGGAAGCAAAAGGAATTAAAAAGAATACGGCTATTTGGATACTTGCAGTGTTGGTATTGTTTGTACTCAGTATCATTTTAGGCATTATTATGCGTCTTAATCAGGGTGGTGCAGTTCATTTGGAGCCCGGCACCTTTTATGCCGACATGACGGTACATGGTATTACGATGATTGGGATTTGGTTTGTAGCAGGTATGGCAGGTGTTAATTTCATCATGGAGCGATATGTAAAAACCAGTTATTGGGCAAATACCTTTGCACTCGTGATGACGGTGATTGGCGTTGTGATGCTATGGGTATCTACCTTGATTGGTGATTTTCATGCCGGATGGACATTTTTGTATCCGCTCCCATTTAAGATTGCCTGGAGCGCTTGGGCTACTCCTATGTTCCTATGGGCATTGGCAGTATTAGGTGTGGGATGGCTGGTATGGGTGCTAAGCCTGATGGCCGCATTGTTGAAAAAATATTCGATTTCACAGGTTTTTGCCTGGCAGCATTTCAGAAATAAGAATCCGGAAGTGGAAACACCACCTTTTGTATTGATTTCGATGGTCAGCCTGTTAGGAGTTCTTACCTGCCTTATTGCAGCAGTGGTTTTGCTGGTGTTGCTTTTTGCGGAGTATTATTCACATGGCACTTTTGTAAATGATGCTTTGCTGATTAAAAACCTTACTTATTTTTTTGGCCATACTATTGCCAATGAAATGCTTTATCTGGGGTTAGCTATTATTTACGAACTGTTTCCCGAAATCAGTGGCAGACCAAAGTGGAAAACCACCTGGTATGTAGCCATTGCCTGGAACCTCACCCTGTTTTTTGTACTGCTGGCATTTTTCCACCATTTATATATGGACTTTGTGCAACCACAAGGTTTGCAAATTGTTGGTCAGCTTGCTTCTTACCTTGCCAGTTTACCTTCGGCCGGTGTAACTGTTTTCAGTGTAATTGTGGCCGTATATCGTACCAAAATAAAGTGGTCATTGTCTAATCTTTTATTCTTTATCGGAATAGCGGGCTGGGTAATAGGTGGGGTAGGCGCCGTTATTGATGCTACTATATCAAATAACTTCTTACTGCATAATACGCTTTGGGTTCCTGCCCACTTTCATTCTTACAATGCAATGGGTAATGTATTGTTTAGCCTTGGCTTTTTTCATTGGTTTTCTGTGGAATATTCCAAAAGGAAGGGGCAGGAGAGGCTTTCTTCGCTCAAACTTTCATTCTTATTGCTGGGCGGAATAGGCTTTCTGGCAGCTTTTTATGTGGCAGGTGCAGAATCCATTCCCAGAAGATACAGTAGTTATCCGGTTGAGTTTACCTCTGCAAAATTATTAGCTACCTTAGGAGCGGTATTTGCTACGGTTTATCTGATAGCCATTTTACTTTTCTTTTCGAGTATTTTTAAAAGATGCTTAAATATGGTCTTACAACGTTCTTGATTTTTGTCTGCTCCTTCATTGAAGATGCAGTAGCCCAACCTGCCGTAGGTTGGCAGGAGGAGGCGAACATTAATGAAGTGATTTATAATGCACCATTACAAATCATTAGCGGAGCGCATGTTTCAATACATCAGTTGGCTGCGCAAAACCCATTAGTAGTAGCTTTCGTTTTTACAAGATGTTCGGGAATTTGTACACCGCTTATAATTCAATTAAAGGAAAGTTTACAATTTGCACCCAATATTGCCAATAAAAAATATAATGTATTAGTGGTTAGTTTTGACCCGCGCGATTCTGTGAAAGATATGGAAAATATGGCTACCCGTTTCAATCTGCAGCATGAAGGCAACTGGGAGTTTGCTGTTACCGATAGTATCTCCCGTCTTATTTCATCAGTAAATTTCAACCCTGTTTGGGATGAAAAAACCTTGCAGTTTGATCATGATGCGCTTCTGGTTGGTGTCAATTCTCAGGGATTTGTTACCAAAAAACTGCTGGGTCTGCGAAACAGCAAAGATATTGGCCTCTTGATTAACAGTATAAATAATGTTTTTTCTCCAACTTATCGCTTGCCGGCACAAAGTAACCTGTTCTCCTGCTACAACTATAATCCTAAAACCGGTAAAAACACACCTGGGTTAGGTATGCTGTTTATCGCTTTGCCGGCAATTTTATCTTTTTTGATATTGATTTTCATACGTTTAGTATCAAAATCAAAATCAGTGTAATGTTTTTCCCACCTCAACCTAAATCTCAATCTCAACCTCAACCTCAACCTTAACCTTAATCTTAATCTTAATCTTAACCTTAACCTCAACCTCAACCTTAACCTCAATCTCAATCTCAACCTTAACCTCAACCTGACACAGCTTTCCATAAATAACAAAACCAAAAATAACTGTATCACTTATCACTATTATCAATTATTAAAGTTTTTAATTTTACCTTTGCAATTCTTCAAAATTTAATGTTATGACAGATACAGCATCAGAAAAAGTACAGTGTTTGATTATCGGTTCGGGTCCTGCAGGATATACAGCAGCTATTTATGCTGCCAGGGCTAATCTGAAACCGGTTTTATATCAGGGAATTCAGCCCGGAGGGCAGTTGACCATTACTACTGAAGTAGAGAACTATCCCGGTTATCCTGAAGGCAAGACCGGTCCTGAAATTATGATGGATTTTGAAGCTCAGGCAAAAAGAATGGGTGCCGATATCCGCTATGGAATTGCTACAAAAGTTGATTTTTCGGGTCATCCACATAAGGTTTGGATTGATGATGAAAAGCTGATTGAGGCAAATGCTGTAATAATTTCCACCGGAGCATCTGCCAAATGGTTGGGAATAGAAAGTGAGGAGCGTCTGAATGGATTTGGTGTGAGCGCTTGTGCCGTATGCGATGGATTCTTTTTCCGTGGCAGGGAGGTAGCCATTGTGGGTGCGGGCGATACGGCTGCAGAAGAGGCATTGTATTTGTCAAAACTTTGCACCAATGTACACATGATTGTTCGCCGAAATGAGATGCGCGCCAGTAAGATTATGCAGGACAGGGTTTTCAACAGTCCTAATATCAAAGTTCATTTCGACTCGGTTACTGAAGAAATTCTGGGTGAAAAAAATGTAACAGGCGTGCGAATCAAAAATGTAAAAACCAATGAAACCGAAGAAATTCCGGTTGGTGGCTTCTTTGTGGCCATTGGTCATCAGCCCAATTCAGAAATTTTTAAAGATTATCTTGAAATGGATGAAACCGGTTATATCATCACCACGCCTGGAACATCAAAAACTAATGTAGAAGGTGTTTTTGCAGCAGGTGATGTGCAGGATAAAACCTACCGTCAGGCGGTTACTGCCGCCGGAAGTGGCTGTATGGCTGCCTTAGATGCTGAAAGATATTTGGGAGCAAAAGGACTTCATTAATCCTGATAGCCCTGCAATTACAAGGGAAAAAACTGTGTTGGAAGGGGATAGTTGGGCAAATTGAGTGAGCGAATTTCCAAATATTGTAGTTTTAATCACTGAAACTGAGGCAAATTATTCATTAGTTTTAAAAGTCCAAAGCTTTCGGAGTGAACATACCTTTCGCTAAATTGTATTTTCAATATAACCGGGTATTTGATATCCGGTTATTATTCATATTTAGCATTTAATAATCATTATCCTCATGCTCACTATCCGGCTCGAGAAACTCAGATTTTTTGCCTATCACGGTCTTTTTGACCTGGAGAAAAAGGTAGGCAATGAGTTTGAAGTAAACTGTACCTTAAGTATTGATAATGAATCGGTTGTAATAGAAGACATTTCTCAGACCATCAATTATGCAGAAATATACGCATTGATAAAGTGTGAAATGACGCAACCACGCCTGCTTTTGGAGACTTTTTTAACTGAAACAGCAGAAAGAATTAAGAAAACGTATCCTCTGGTAAAAAATATTAAAATAAATATATATAAAATTACCGCGCCTATTGAAGGTTTTGACGGTAAAATTGGAGTAGAATTGGCAAGGAGTTGGGATTAAAAGACTTTTTTACAATTTTTTTAAAAATCTAAGCATCTGCATACAATATTTTTTAAATTTTCACGTTTGTAATACTGTGATTTGCAATTTATTCAAATTTTTATGCTGAGAAAAAAGACTTCGGTTATATTTATTAACACTGATAGCAAGGAAAATAAACCGGTTCAGGTTCCAACAACTTTGTTGCGCAACTGGAAACGGTTTCTTCTGGGCTTTGCAGCTACAATAATTGTTCTTATCGGGATAATTGCCTGGATGGTTTTTTCCAGAACAGATCAGTATTATAAAGAGAAATTAGCCAAAGCTGATGAAAAATTCAAGGTGGTAACTAAAGCAGTGGATGTAAACCGGCTGAAAAAATCATTTCTTTCCATTGATTCCAGTCTAATTGAAATTAATCAATATCTTGAACAAAGAGGTTTGGGCGAGCTGAAAAAAGTGGATGTTGGCGGTGAAGAAGGTTTTGAAATTGAAGATGCTAATCTTGTAGCGGATTATTATGAAAACTATCTTGAAAATATTAAAGAAAAAGTGAAATTTACCCCAATGGGTGTTCCGTCTGATGGTGAACAAACTTCCAATTTTGGATACAGGCACAATCCTTTTTCGGGTATGGGTACCGAGTCTCATTTCGGAATTGATTTCAGAGGAAATACAGGCGAACCTGTAAAAAGCACTGCTGATGGAGTGGTAAGCTTTGCCGGCGTAAAAGGCGGCTATGGAAATTGTATCGTTTTGGAACATTCCAATGGCTTTGAAACACTTTATGGGCATCTTTCCAGAATATTGGTAAGAGAAGGCCAAAAGATAAAAACCGGTGAAAAGATTGGTCATATTGGTAGTACCGGAAGAAGCACCGGCCCTCATTTGCACTATGAAATAATAAGAAATGGCACAAAAATTAATCCGGAGCACTTTTTGAAGTTATAAAACCATAATTTTACAAGGTAAAAATTCTAACGTGTTTAAAAAATTTAAGAACAAGTCTGCCATAGAACTTGAACAACAGCCCATTTCAACAATTATTGGCGCCGATATTAAAATTACAGGGGATATTTCGGGCGACACTGCTATTCGCATTGACGGAATGGTAGAAGGCAATGTAACCGTAACCAAAGGAGTAATTCTGGGTGAAAAATCCTCGGTAAGGGGAAATTTAAAGGCAAACGATATTGTAATTTATGGAAAACTGAATGGAACGATTCATGCCGCAGCATTGCACTTAAAAGCTTCCGGCGAAGTAAACGGCGATATCAATGTAGATGTAGTAGAAATAGAAGCCGGTGGCAAATATAATGGCAAACTGAATATGCAGGGAGCGCACGAAAGGAATAACAAAAACACTGAATTAAAAGCCGAAAACAGAGCCGACAAAAAACTGGAACTTAATGGCAAATAGAATTCAGGTAGCAACGATTTTTTTTTATTTAAGATAGATACAAATTTTTTTATTATGAACAAATTCTTTTTATTGGTTTTGATACTCGTTTTTTCAACTTCCGGTTTCGCAGCATCCGAAACAAATATTAATTATGCAAACCACTATAATAATGTTCTTGAAGCAAATGATTTGATAGGCCGATGGGATATTACATTAGATGCAGGCGCCAATAATGCCCCCTCGTGGCTGGAGGTGAAACTATCAGGTTTTAAAACATTAGTGGGCTATTTTGTGGCTACAGGCGGAAGTGCAAGGCCCATTTCAAAAGTAAATTTCAATAATGGCAAATTTAATTTTGCTATTCCCGCACAATGGGAAAACAGTGATAACGACCTGGTTCTCAATGGAGAACTTGTAGGTAAAGATGCTATAAAAGGCGTGATAACTGATGTGGACGGCAAAAAATACAGCTTTACAGGTGAAAGAGCGCCATTGCTGAAAAGAACTAATAAAATTGTATGGGGAAAAGCCATAAATTTATTTAACGGTAAAAACTTAGACGGATGGTTGGCCAAAGGAAATAATAAATGGAAAGTGGAAAATGGTATATTGAAAAACACCGGTGCAGGCGCCAATTTAGTATCTGTTCAAAAATTTAATGATTTTAAGCTACATGCCGAGTTCAAATATCCGCCCAAAAGCAATAGTGGCATTTACCTGAGAGGCCGCTATGAGGTGCAGATAGAAGACAGTCCTAAGGATGCACATCCAAATAGCGTATTGTTTAGCGGCGTATATGGCTTTTTACCCGCCAGCGAAATTGTTACAAACGGCCCCGATCAGTGGAATACTTTTGATATTACCTTAATTGGCAGAATGGTAACGGTGGTGGTTAATGGTAAGACGGTAATCAGCAATCAGGAGATTCCGGGTATCACAGGCGGCGCTTTGGACAGCAAAGAAGCCGAACCGGGACCCATTTATATTCAGGGAGACCACGGGGCGATAGAGTTCAGAAAAATTGTTATTACTCCTGCCAAATAGAAATTTTATTCGTCTTTCCCTAAATCCTCATTGCTAAACGCCAATGGCAGCAAGTCCTTGGCGCTGTTGACGATATAAATATCTCCTTCCATTCCTGAGAGAATCAGCCGGATAGGTTTACCTGTCCTTTTTTCATATTCTGTCAATGCCTGCCTGCACATGCCGCAGGGCGAAATGGGATGGTTACTTTCACCATCAAGCGCGTGATAGGATATCGCCAGGGTTTCAATTGGCTCATCAGTATATTGTGTGCCCACCGTTGCCAGTAAAGCCCTTTCGGCACAAATACCTACGGGATAAGATGCATTTTCCTGATTGGTGCCAATTACGGTTCGTCCGTTTTCAAGTTTTGCAGCACAGGCTACATTAAATCTTGAGTAAGGCGCATAGGCCTTTTTGGTTACTTTGCGTGCCTGTTGTAAAAGGGCTGCATCGTTTTCGTTCAGCTCTCCGATATCCTTCAGAATTTTATATGAAAACTGAAATTTGCGTTCTTTCATGATTTTTAAATTTAGACAACAATGCCCCTCTCTGTGCAGAAAGGGGCATACAAAGTTAATGAGTTTTATTTTATAGTGTTGAACAGGCGCTTCCAGCGCGGACCGTTTTCCCAACTGAACCAGATGAGCGCTGCTTTGCCCACAATATGGCTTTCGGGCACAAATCCCCAAAAACGGCTGTCCTGCGACTTATGGCGATTGTCGCCCATCATCCAGTAATAATCCATCTTAAAAGTGTAGGAATTTGTTTCCTTATCATTGATTAGTATTTTTCCACCCTTCATTTCCAGTTTATTGTTTTCATAGCTCTCAATGCATCTTTTATACATGGGCAAATTTTCGGCATTGAGCGAAATGGTAGCTCCTTTTTTGGGAATCCAAACAGGCCCATAGTTGTCGGGCGACCACTTGTGCAGCGTGTCATAATAAGGAAACATGGCAGTGCTTATAAGGCCGTCTGCAGGATAAATATCTTTTGTAACACTGGCGGCATCTACCACCGGTAATTTCTTCAAAATTTCCACTTCGCTTAAAGTCAGGTTAGCCTGATAGATATTATTATTATAAACCGAAAAATCTGCACCGGCACTTTCCAAATTCAATTTTATGCCTGCTTCTCTCAGGTAATCTGCATCCAGCGGGGTATTATTTTTGGTAGTAAAATTGTAAAATGTTGCCGAGTGTGGCGGGATGTATGCTTCTTTATTATTGATAAAAACAATGCCGTTTACTACTTTTAAAGAATCGCCGGCAACACCCATGCAGCGCTTGATATAGTTGTCTGTTTTGTCAACGGGATGCGCTACCACCGGATACACATCAGGGTTATTAATCACCTCCTGATCGCTTGCAGAACCCATTGCTGCTCTTCGTTTTATGTCATAATAAGGATTGGCAGACTCAAAACCCGGAGCGTGAATAACCGTGTCCCCGTCAGGAAAATTAAACACTACGCAGTCGTATCGTTTTACGGGCGATGCAAACCAACGCATGTAGGGGAGTTCTATTAATTTGGTATATGATTTATTGCCAAATGGCGTGTAATTATGAATGAACGGAATAGATAATGGCGTATTAGGAATTCTTGGACCATAGCTGAACTTGCTTACAAACAGATAATCATTGATGAGCAATGTTTTTTCCATCGAGCTGGAAGGAATAACATAAGCTTCAAATATAAAAGTTCTAATCAGCGTAGCAGCAATAATAGCAAAAATAGCCGCATCTATCCACTCTCTCCAGGATGGCTTGCTGTGTTTTTTCACACCTTCGGGGCCGATGAATCTTGCATCTTTATTATTGGCCAGCCAAGGGAAATAGAAAGGCGCAAACAACGAAGCGGCGGTATGATCCAAAAAGGAAAAACGACAAAAGACTTTTGCAAACTCGATAAAAATACCGGGCGTAATAAACCAGCCTACCACAGGAATAAACTGCCAAAATACCCAATGTTTCGGCCTTTGAGCAATCTGTTGCATCACCCAGGTATTATAAAAAGGGATATAGGCCTTCCATGAAGCTTCTCCTGCTTTTTTAAATAATGAAGCAAGTCCAAAGGACGGCAACCACACCAATAAAATCTGTATCAAATAAATTACAAATAAATGATAAAAAGGCATTCCTGAAATTTTAGCCGCAAATGTACCATAATACACCGAAACATGAGGAAAATTAACAAATTGAAGGGTTTTTTAGCAGGATTTGAAAGACCTGCATTTCAGTCATTGATTTTCGGTATTTAATAGAATCTTTTAAAAAATATTGAATAACTTTGGCTGTTCGCGATAATTATTTTCCGAAATCGAAAAATTTAACTGAAACAATAATCATTCTAAAAAAGATTTAATGAAAAGAAGACATTTTTTAAAAACAGCTGCCGCCGGATCAATGGCTTTCTTTCTGCCGGCTTCCGTAGCAACATTAGCCGCCGGTAAAAAAGTAAGGATAGCCCAGATTGGCCTGGGTATGATGGGCGTATCAGACCTCCATTCGATGGCCTCCCATTCGGCAGTGGAGGTAGTAGCCCTCTGCGATGTGGACCTCAGCTTAGTGGATAAGATAAAAGATAAATTTCCAAAGGCAAAAGTATTTCAGGATTATCGTCAGTTATTTAAAAAAATGGGCAAAAAGATTGACGCAGTAGTAGTGTCCACCACAGACCATACCCATGCGCCCATTTCATTAGCGGCAATGAATATGAATAAAAATGTGTATTGCCAAAAACCCTTAACGCATTACATTTCTGAGTCGCGCGAGATGGATGCAGTGGCTGCCAGAAAAAAACTGATTACCCAGATGGGTATTCAGGTTCATTCTTTTTATGACTACAAGCTGGCTTCCATCCTCATCAGAGGCGGTATTATTGGTAAAGTAAAAAAAGTAATTGCCTGGTCGCCAAAAGTATGGGGTTATGACGGCCCTGCTCCGGAGGGCGCCGATCCTGTTCCAGAAGGATTAAACTGGGATATGTGGATAGCCGGAGGCAAAAAAAGACCCTATAAAAAAGGATATTACCATCCGGGCAACTGGAGAAAATGTGTGGACTATGGCTGTGGTACATTAGGAGATATGGGTGTACATATCTTTGACACGCCCTACAATGCACTGCAACTAAGTGTGCCGCTTACCGTAAAAAATGATTGCCGCAAGCCCAACGGATTTGGCCATCCCGAAAAAAATCACGTGCAGTACGTTTTTCCGGGTACACCTTACACCACCGATACGCTGGAATGGGTTTGGTACGATGGAAAGGGCGCACCGGCTCCGCAGGATGAATTAAAACTACCAAAGGGAGACGCATTGCCCGATCAGGGAGCTATGTTTATTGGCGAAGATGGCAGGCGTTTATTGCTGCCGCACTTTATGCAGTTGCCAAGATTGATTGTTAATGGCGCCTATCAAACAATAGATATTCCCAAATTTGACCCGAATGGCGAAGCGGGAAAACCCACTGTAAGTTATGACGTGGAAGGCGATAAGCATTACCATGAGTTTATTGATGCCTGCCTGGGCAAAGCCAAATGCAGTGCGCCCTTCAGCTATTCTGCAAAACTTACCGAGGTGATTCTTCTGGGTGTGATTGCGGCACAGTTTCCGGGGCAAACCCTAAACTGGGACGGCAAAAATGCGAGATTTAAAGAAGAGGCTGCTAATAAGTTTTTGAAGGGGTAGGGGAGTTGTTTGGTATATATAATTGATGCAGTAATGTAAACTGATATTAGCGAAAATTTTAAACGACTGACAAACGCTACGAAATAGAAATGGGAAAACCACATCAACATGCAGAAAGCAGCGCGAAAAAATTTGGTGGAAAAATGCAAGACTATTTAGAAGTTCACATTTTGTTAGATAGTAGCAAAATGGCGTTTGCAGACAATCGTCATCGTGCATTGACACATAATAACTGGTTTGTAAATCATATTTTACCCAAAATATTTGGCGATACAATCATTAATAGTGACGGAAATCTCATTTCAGTAATTGATATTGCAGAACATCATATTTTGGAAGATTTCAACTATCATTTTATACCTACTGTACAAGACTACTTAGCCCAAATGAAAATATCTTCTTGGATGCACGGACAAGGTTTGCCACCTTCAACTTATACTAAAGAAGGTAATGAAACATTTACGTTTTACAAATTCAAGAACTAAATGAATACTTACTTGTCTTATTTTTTAAACAAATTAGATAATCCGCCTGAGGATATTTCAGAGCTAATTAAATCTGAAAAGTATGTAATTAGCCATAAAGGATATGGAACTCCAGAACTGGAAATGAAATATATGCATAATATATTTAGGCAAATTCAGTTTTCGCACCCAATATTCAGTTCTTTTTCATGGACACAAAGTAATTGTTACAATGATAATTACTATCATATTCAATTAACATCTTTTACAGTAAATGAAAAGTTGTATGTAGATAGCGATATTACTTTTTTCTTCGATTATTACGAAAACGAAGAAATTAAATCTGGTATCTCATTTGATGTAATAGATTATCCTGACAATGATGAAATTGAATTTGCAAGAGAAAGCAAAATTGAAATTAAAGGAAATGGCTTGGATGAAGAGTATTGGGATGCATATTGGGCTTATAAGAAAGAAAAGTATAAGCATATAGAGACCCCTTGCTTAAAAATGTTAGCTTTCTTAAAATTATTAGAAATAAATTTTAGCATGTATTATTTCCTGTATGTATTTGGAAACGGTGTAGAAGTTCAATTTACAGCAGAGGGTGTAGTTGTAAGGAATTTAGATGAGAATGAAATTCCTGGGCATCCATTAGGTAGGGGAATGGAGGACGAATAGTGAGGCATTGCCACCCCCTGCGGTCGTACATAATTTCTAAACATTAATAGCCTTTCGGTATCTGACTTCTGCATTTCGAAATGCTGTTATGCTGATCTCTGTAACCAAAAAAGTCAATAGGAAAGCAAGAAACAGATAAATTTAGATAAGGATAAATTTATCCTTTTGGTTAGTGAATAGACATAGTAGCGATTCTACATTAAGGCAGAGGTAAGCCAAATACAGGCAAATCCAAAAGAACCGGTCTCGCAACTATGCCCGAAAGTGTATTATATTTTAATTTAGGCTTTCTTTGCTTATTTTAACCGACTGAAAATTGTAAATATTTAAGTAAAAGTGAATCAAGACCCGGAACAAATAGCAAGAGATAACATTGACTCCGCACTTATACGGAGCGGCTGGGTTATTCAGGACAAAGACAAGATAAACCTGAATGCTGCTCTGGGCGTGGTGGTTCGCTACTATTTGACACAGGACGGGAAGGAAACAGATTATGTGCTTTTTGTGGACAAAAAACCGGTTGGAGTGATTGAAGCAAAACGAGAAGAAGAAGGACACCGATTGACAACTGTTGAAGAACAATCAAACGAATACGCAAACAGCAAACTGAAATATCTTAACAACGACCCATTGCCTTTCGTGTATGAAAGTACAGGTGAAGTAACGAGGTTCACGGACTTTCGTGACCCCAAGCCACGCTCAAGACCTGTGTTTACTTTTCACAGACCGGAAACATTCAGGACTTGGCTGAAAACCGAAAAATCACTTCGGGCAAGTTTGTTAGATATTCCTGTTTTGCAAACCGAAGGTTTAAGAGATTGCCAAATAAACGCCATTACAAAACTGGAAAGTTCTTTCAAAGAATTTAAGCCAAAGGCTCTAATTCAAATGGCAACAGGTTCAGGTAAAACCTTCACCGCCATTTCTTTCATTTATCGTTTGCTGAAATATACAGAAGCAAAACGCATTTTGTTTTTGGTGGACACCAAGAACCTTGGCGAACAAGCGGAACAAGAGTTCATGTCTTTTCTGCCAAATGACGACAACAGAAAATTTACTGAATTGTATGGTGTGCATCGCTTGAAATCAAGCTATGTGCCTACCGACAATCATGTTTATATCAGCACTATTCAGCGACTTTATTCTATTCTGAAAGGAACAGAATTAGAAGAGGCAGCCGAAGAAGAAAATCCAAATGAATCCCGGTGGATAGCGGGAACACCCAAAGAACCCATGCCGGTTGTTTACAATGAAAAATTACCAATTGAATTTTTCGACTTCATTGTTATTGATGAATGTCACCGAAGTATTTACAACTTATGGATGCAAGTTTTGCAATACTATGATGCTTTTCAGATTGGATTAACAGCAACACCCGACAACCGAACCTTTGGTTATTTCAATCAAAATATTGTGAGTGAATACACCCACGAACAAGCCATTGCAGACGGAGTAAATGTCGGCTTTGATGTGTTTCTGATTGAAACGCGAATCACACAACAAGGCGGAACTATTTGGAAAGGTGAATATGTAGAACGCAGAGAAAAACTATCACGAAAAAAGCGCTGGGAACTGCAAGACGAAAACGAAAACTATACCGCCAATCAACTTGACAAAGACATTGTAAATCCAAACCAAATCAGGCTTATCATCAAAACATTCAAGGAGCATTTGCCGGAAATGTTTCCTGATCGCTTGACCGAAAAGGGAGAATTTGAGATACCGAAAACTTTAATTTTTGCTAAAACAGATTCTCATGCTGATGACATCATCAACATTGTAAGAGAAGAATTTGGGGAAGGCAACAGTTTCTGCAAAAAGATAACTTACCGAAATAAAGACGAAGATCCAAAATCAGTTTTAGCACAATTCCGAAACGACTATTTTCCAAGAATAGCGGTGACGGTTGACATGATTGCCACCGGAACAGATGTAAAACCGTTGGAGTGTTTGCTTTTTATGCGTGACGTGAGAAGCAGAAATTATTACGAGCAAATGAAAGGCAGGGGAACAAGAATTATCACCCTTGACGATTTAAGGAAAGTAACACCAACAGCCAAAAACACAAAAGACCATTTTGTCATTGTAGATGCGGTTGGTGTAACCAAAAGTATTAAAAGCGATAGCCGACCTTTGGAGAAAAAGCCGGGCGTTCCGTTGAAAGATTTATTGGGAGCTATTGCTGTAGGTAATCGTGATGAAGATTTGTTTTCATCATTGGCAAATCGTTTATCAAGATTAGAAAAGCAAGTTAGCGAACAAGAAAAGCAACAATTCAGCGAAAAAGCAGAAGGCAAATCCATCAAGCAGGTTGTAAATGAATTGCTGCAAGCTTACAATCCTGATGTGTTGGACGATTTGAAAGCCAAAGTGGAAAAGGAAATGGC
>ENA-UOUJ01000490-UOUJ01000490.1-activated-sludge-metagenome-genome-assembly--contig:-NODE-490-length-26573-cov-5.241383_pt1 | contig 26573 bp, 22 predicted proteins | sample MGYA00249839_ERZ747224 | MGnify/ENA primary metagenome ERZ747224 (study PRJEB28782, sample SAMN03220277) | activated sludge metagenome | biome: wastewater; feature: sewage sludge; material... | reverse complement strand
CTGGGGGAAAAGCCCTATAGTAGCAAAGGCCATGAACGGTGCTATCGCCCCTGAAGCCCAATAGTAGCAACGGGGCTGGGACCCAAAAAAGCTACCGTGTGTGTTTGCGTTTGTTTCGCTGGTAATCTTCGAATATGTGGTGGCCGAGGTTGTCGGGGGTGGTGTAGAAGGCTTTGCCGTGGTTTACTTGGGTAAATGTGCGGACGAAGTGGCGGAGGTGGGGGTCGTTTGCTATCATGAATGTGGTGACGGGGGTGTGGTGGCGGCGTAGGTGGGCGGCGTGGGCGAGGGTGCGGTTGAGGATGATGCGGTCTGTGCCGAAGCTGTTTTTGTAGTATTGGTTTCCTATTTTTAGGCAGGTGGGCTTGCCGTCGGTTATCATAAATATTTGTTTGTTTGGGTTTTTGCGGCGGCGTAGTATGCTGGTGGCGAGCTGGAGGCCGGCTACGGTATTGGTGTGGAAGGGGCCTACTTGTAGGTAGGGTAGGTCTTTGGGTAGTATTTGCCATGCGTCGTTGCCGAATACGATGATGTCGAGTGTGTCTTTTGGGTATTGTGTGGTGATGAGTTGGTAGAGTGCCATTGCTACTTTTTTGGCTGGGGTTATTCGGTCTTCGCCGTATAGGATCATGGAGTGTGATATGTCTATCATGAGGATGGTGGAGGTTTGGGTTTTGAGGTCTGTTTGTTGGGTTTCGAGGTCGGATTGGTGTATGGATAGGTGGTCTATGCCGTGGTTGATGAGGGAGTTTTTGAGGGAGTGGGTGAAGTCTATGGTGTGGAGTGGGTCGCCAAATTGGTAGGGGCGTGTTTCGGGGTTTGTTTCGTCTCCGTGTCCGTTTTTTGGGGTGTGGTGGTTGCCTGGTTTTGTTTTCTTTAGCTTTCCGAATATTTCTTGTAGTGCTTGCTGGCGTATTGTTTGTTCGGTTTTGGGGGTTATGCGGGGTTTTTGCTGTGGTGTGTGTGGGTGTATGTAGCCTTGTGTTTTCAGGTCTTGTATAAAGTTGCCTATGCCGTAGTCGGTGGTGGTGAGGTTGTATTGCTGGTCGAGTTGGGTGAGCCATTGTAGTGCTTCTGCGGCATCGCCATTGGTGTATTGGAGTAGTTCTATAAACATGTCCAGTAGCCGCTGAAACGGTGGCTTGTCATTATTGGGCTGGTGGTGGGAGAATATGTATCCTTTCATAGCTGTACTTAAAGGTACGAAAAGGTGCAGGGTTGAAAAAAGCAGATATATTTGAGGGGAGAGGTGCAGTAAACTTTTTGGGGGAATAAGTGTTTGATGGTGAAAGGCTAAAGCTGTGTCCGAAACTTTAAGAGATCAAATGAATCGTTTCAGTATTAAAGATATTGAGAACCTTACGGGTATAAAGGCTCATACTATAAGAATATGGGAGCAACGCTATGGTATTTTGCAGCCCAAGCGCACGCCCACTAATATTCGCTACTACGATAGTGATGATCTTAAGCTGGCGCTTCGGGTGGCATTGCTGAATAGCTATGGGTATAAGATTAGCCGCATACACCAGATGAATGCCGAAGAAATGAATAGCCTGATAGGAAAGGTGAGTGATAAAGAGTTTCGGCTACAGGCACTGGTAAACGAACTGCTGGAGGCTACACTTGCCGTGAACCTTGATTTGTTTGAAAATTTGATTGATCAGTTCATAAAAAGAAATGGGATAGAGCAAACGGTAGAGCAGCTTATATTTTCGTTTCTGGAAAAGATTGGGTTGATGTGGCTTTCAGATCGGATATTTCCTGCGCAAGAGCATTTGATCAGCAATGTTATTTATCGGAAAATAGCCGTAGCTATAGAACAATTACCGTCAAAGCAACCACAAGATTCGCCCACTATTTTATTGTTTCTTCCTGAGGGAGAAATACACGATTTGGGATTGTTATACGTACATTACTTACTAAGAAAGCAGAAGATAAACCCTATTTATCTCGGCCCAAACACTCCTTTAAAAGAAGCACTTTTTGTTTATGAAATGAAAAGTCCGGAGTACATCTATTTACATCTCACTTCTATAGTTGAGAGTTTTGATTGCAATAAGTATCTCCAAAAAGTTTCTAAACTTTTTCCTGACTGCACCATCTATGTTTCGGGAACTATGCTGCAATCAAAAAAATATCATCAGCCTTCCAACATCCAATTTCTCTTCAACCTTAAAGAAGTAAGAGAAGCATTGCTTGCGCTATAAATTTTTGTTGTTTAGGTATATTGTTTCAATCCTACGCAATGACTCCACACAACATTTTTGAGCAGAAAAACTGTTTAACATTGTAGTGCAAAACAATAAACAGAATGACTGCTACAGATTTTACCTATTTGGTTTCTCGCCACAGCGATTTTCTTCGTCCTTATGCCGTAACACTCACAAAAGACCACGAAGACGCAAAAGATTTATTTCAGGAAACAATGCTTCGTGCGCTCCTCAACAAAGAAAAATATCAGTTTGGTACCAACCTTAAGGCTTGGCTTTACACCATTATGCGCAACATTTTTATCAACAACTACCGGCGCAATAAGAAGTTTTCGAAGATAGAAAATGAAACTGCCTCAGATTATTTTATAAATGAAAGCGGTAGGATAAACAATAATGGCTGGCAAAACTTGCGAATAGCAGAAATCAAAAATGCAGTCGAAAACCTGCCCGGTGTTTTCAGAATGTCGTTTGAACTTTATTATTCAGGCTATAAGTATCAGGAAATTTCCGAACTCTTGAATGAACCTTTGGGAACAGTGAAAAGTCGTATTCACTTTGCCAGAAAAATGTTGGTAGCAAAAATTGATCGCTGAAAACTTAGGGTTTCTTAGGGTTGAAACTCGTAACAACCAATATCAAATTTTGCGCCTTGCGGTCGCGGTTTGTTGTCGAGATCATTTACTAAACTAACCGAAGCGCCATTGTCAATTAAAGGAGAATTTGATTTGGGACGAAAGTTTTGCTTTTCGTAATTCTCAAATTGTGGGTCTTCATTTAATATGCAGTTCACGAAGTTGAGTTCATGTTTTGGTAAATTGAACGTTGGCTTCTCTTCCTGATTATGTTTCACCAGGCAATTTGTAAAGGTTGTATGATATTCCGTTTCGTCCACTTTATTTACAAATAGCTCGTTTTCTAAAGAACCATAAATGAGGCAGTTTGTAAAAACGGCAGTGAGGTCGCCGGCAATAACCTGCATGTTTGAAACTGGAAAATAGTTGAGTACCGCTACTGTAGGCTCATCGGTGTGCGATACTTTCTTAGGAAAAAAATTGATGAAATCGCAGTTTGTAAACTCATAAGTTCCGCCTTGAAATATAGCCAGGGCTTGCGCACCACAATCATTGACAAGACAATTCTCTGCTTTAATATTTCCACCAAAACTAAGTATGCCGTAACCAAGAGAATTTTGAATAATTGTGTTTTTAAGTGTTAACTGAAGTGGAATACCCGGCATTCCAAAAACCTCAATTGCAAATGGCAGTCCTCCGCTAATATTATTTCCACAGTTTTTTAAAACACACCACTCCATTTTGTTTCCTGTACTGCTGCTGTCAAAATAAATTCCTCCCCATTCCCCCGGATAACCCTCGTTACCAAAATACCCACGATCCAGCCGATCACCCTGAAAAATGATACTATCCTTTTTCGTACCCAAAGCATTTAATGTACCCAGCACATACAGGCGAGAGTCGGCGTGCATATAAATTCTACAGCCCGCAGGTATGTTCAATGTATGACCTTTGTCCACCGCGGCACTGTGGAGAATGACGTAAGGTTTATCCGTTTTCCATGTAGTGTTTTCCTGAATTACACTGTCTCTCAGATAGTAGGCGTTTTGACCGTAGGCATAAAAAGGCAAGGAATATTCTTTTCCATTCATTGTGGCAATTAAACGGTCTTCAACTATAAAAGGAATTGTATCATTATTAGGATCAATCTTTACGGTAGCAAAAACATAAATACTATCGTTTGCAGCAAGCTCAATATCCGTTACGTTGTTACCACTAATTCCATTTATATTCAGGTGAAAAAATGAATTGCCTCCGTTGTGCAGTCTTACAGAACTAATGTTTACTTTCTGATTTTGCGGATTAAAAATCTTTAGCTGAAGCGTAAAACTTCCCAGCGAAGTAAAAACGGTATCAAAGTTTAAAGTATCGGTAGAAAACTGAAGTTCGCCGCCAGAAGTAAGCAAACTTTCCTTTTTACAAGAAGAACTAAAAACAGTGGCTATGATGAAAAGAAAAGCAATAGCAAAACCTGGTAAGCGCATGAAAAACGTAGGTTGACTGGTAAAGTTAAGCAAGTGAGATTATAACGTGTTGCCGTAAAAAATATTTCCCCAAGGCAAAAATGCCGCATTATTTACAGCAAAACTCTTGCGTCCGAAACCTACTTTTGTCAGTATATGAGTTGTATTACCCTGCTCTCAGACTTCGGACTTATTGATGCATCCGTAGCATCTGCCAAGGGAATATTGATGCAATACACTCCCCATATTCCCATCATAGACATTAGCCACTCTATCGAACCATTTCATGGGCAGCAGGCCGCATATATTCTCGCATCTGCTTACAAAAATTTTCCCGAAGGTTCGGTACACATTATTCTGTTCGATGTTTTTTCAGAAAAAGAACCACGTCTTTTGCTCTGCGAAAATGAAGGACATTATTTTCTGGCACCCGACAATGGGATTCTCTCCCTTGCTTTCAACAATAAACCCGACAATGTGTGGAGCTGCATGGAGCTGACAAAACAAAACGTGTTTAAAGACTGGCTGCATCAGGCCGCAAGCATTATTAAGCAATTGCAAACAAGTAGTGCCGCCTCTTTACAACTAAAAAGCTGCGAGTTAAAAAACGCGCCAGTGCATTGGTTGCCAAAAGTAAATGGCAATGTAGTTGAGTGCCATGTGATACATATTGACCGGTTTGAAAATGTAGTAATCAACATTACCCAAACCCAATTTGAGGAGGTGCAAAAAGGCCGCCCATTTCGCATACAGTTTATGCGCGACGAAGAAATTAATACACTTCGAAAACATTATTCCGACGAACGAGAAGGCGAAAAACTATGCAGGTTCAATGCTACTGGCTACCTCGAAATTGCCATCAACCGTGGAAAGGCCGCCAGTCTCTTTGGCTTACGATTGCACCAAAAACAACACGTGATGTACAACACCATTAAAATCTTTTTCGAATGATAGTTCGAATAGTGCAATTGACTTTTAGAGAAGAGGAGGTAACCAATTTTCTTTCTCTTTTTGAAGAAAGAAAGCAACTGATCAGAACCTTTGAAGGCTGCCAGCACCTGGAGCTTTGGCAAGATGCACACCAATCTCATATTTTCTTTACCTACAGCATTTGGCGCAGCGAACAAGATTTAAACCATTACCGTTTTTCACCTCTGTTTAAAGATACCTGGGCAAAAACCAAAGCGCTGTTTGCACACAAGCCGCAGGCATGGAGCGTAAACCAGAAAGTGATAGTGACACCGGCTTAGGAGGTAGCATTTTCTTTTGCAATGCCTACCGGAAGTAGTGAGGATGCCCTTTGCAAGTTTACAAAACGCGCCATAAGTAGTGGAAATGCGTTTTGCAAGTTTACAATGCCTGCCGGAAGTAGTGCGGATGCGTTTTGCAAGGTTGCAATGCCCGCCGTAAGTAGTGGAAATGCCTTTTGTAAAAGCTGTAATATGCTCATTGCAAATGTGTTTTTTGCCTGCATTCCTTCTTTTTGCTTTCTAAAAAAATACTTAAGAAAAAGCATTTATAGAGAATGTTTATTTTCATAATTTCGGAAAAATCTAAAAAACGTCTGTTATGAAATTTTTTAAAACCTCTGTGATTGCACTCACTTTTCTTACAGGTTCGCTCTCTTCATTTGCCCAAACTGCTGAAGAAATTGTATCGAAACACCTTACCGCAATAGGTGGAGAAAGTAAATGGAAAACTATTAATACGCTGAAACTAACAGGTGCTATGAGCGCACAGGGTATGGAAATGCCAATTACCCTTACGCAGGTACATAACAAAGCAATGCGCATGGACATAACCATAATGGATATGGCCAACTACCAAATTCTTACAAAGACCGAGGGGTGGGTTTATTTCCCAATTCAACAGCAACAAAAACCTGAACCAATGACCGCCGACCAGGTGAAAGATGCACAAGATCAGCTTGATATTCAGGATGAGTTGGTGGACTATAAAGCAAAGGGCAGTAAAATAGAATTTCTTGGTAAAGACGACATGGAAGGAACTGAGGTTTTTAAAGTAAAACTGGTTAATAAAGAGGGTAAGGAAAAAACCTTGTTTTTTGATATTGCCAACTACTATTTGATAAGAGAAATAGACAAGGTAAAAGCTGATGGCAAAGAGCAGGAGATGGCAACCAACTTTAGTAATTTTCAAAAGCTTCCCGAAGGCATCGTAATGCCAATGTCTATAGAAACCCCAATGGGTCCTATGACGATAAAAGCGGTAGAAGTAAATCCAAAAGTGGATGAGAACATTTTCAAGCCTGCAAACTAAATTTCAAATACCAGCATTAGCCCGGTCTCAGCCGGGCTTTTTTTATCTAAAATTTTTTTCAAAACAACTTTCTGTATGAAAAACCACTACGCACTTCTCATCGCATTTTTCTGCACCGGCATTTTACATGCACAAACAAAAATTACCTCTTCCACATTCGGCATGATGGAAGCTCGCCATCTGGGCCCCGGTACTATGAGTGGTCGCATCACCGCGCTCGAAGGTGTTATTGAAGACAATAAAACACTTTACGTGGGCACAGCAGGCGGCGGCGTATGGAAAAGCACAAATGCAGGTGCATCATGGAAACCTATGTTCGACAAATATTGTCAGAGTATTGGGGCGTTAGCAATTGATCAGAAAAATCCGAAAGTTGTATTTGTAGGAACAGGTGAAAGCAATATGCGCAATTCAGTTTCCATTGGAGACGGTTTATACAAAAGCACAGACGGCGGAGATAATTGGAAGAAGATTGGATTGGATAGCACGGAACATATTGCCAAGATAATTGTGAATCCAAACAACTCTGATGTAGTGTATGTTGCTGCACCTGGTCCGTTGTGGAGCGATAGCAAGCACAGAGGTTTGTACAAATCGGTTGATGGCGGAAAGACCTGGGATAAGATTCTTTACATTAATGAAAAGGCTGGTTGTGCAGATGTTTCTATTGATCCCACCAACCCCGAAATTGTTTATGCAACTACATGGGAATTCAGAAGGCTTCCTTACTCTTTCAACTCTGGTGGAAAAGGTAGTGGCATTTATAAAAGCCTTGATGGTGGAAAGACCTGGAAAGAATTGAAAAATGGTTTGCCTGCAAAACCTTTTGGGCGTGTAGCGCTGGCGCTTGCTCCATCATCTCCCAAAAAACTATTAGCAATTGTTGAAGCTAAAGAAACAGGTCTATACATTTCAGAAGATGGGGGTGAAAACTGGAAAGCTCAAAGTGCTACGATGAATGTTACGGCACGTCCATTTTATTTCAGCACTATTGTTTTCGACCCTAAAGATGCGAACAGAGTTTATCGCCCTGCGTTTAGTTTTTCTTATTCCAATGATGGTGGATATTCTTTTGCAGAAGCATCTTACGATGGTGGCTGGGTTCATGCTGACCACCATGCACTTTGGATCAATCCGAACTATACAAATCAAATGTATCTCGGCACCGATGGCGGCGTTTACTTTAGTATGGATCGTGGCGCTACCTGGTTCTTCGTGCAAAACCTTCCTGTCTCTCAATTCTATCACGTAGCTATAGATAATCAGAAACCTTACAGAATTTATGGTGGCTTACAGGATAATGGTAGTTGGATGGCACCATCTGCTGCGCCCGGTGGTATTGGCAATGCAAGCTGGATGAACATTCATTTCGGTGATGGCTTTTGGACACTACCAGATCCTAATGATGCCAATATTGCTTATGCAGAATATCAGGGTGGAAATATGTCGCGCATTGATCTCACCACTTTGAAATCCGTAAAAATAAAACCCCAACAAACACCAAAAGAAGACAAGCTACGCTGGAACTGGAATACGCCAATAGTAACCGGCGTTACCCACAAAAAAAATCTATACGCAGGCGCACAATACTTGTACAAATCCACCGATCAGGGAAGAGGCTGGGAACGCATTTCTCCCGACCTTACTACAAACGACAAAAAGAAACAAGAGCAGGAGGAATCTGGCGGACTAAGCATGGATAATACTTCTGCGGAAAATCATTGCACCATCTTCACCATTGCAGAATCACCCCTCGATGGAAACATGATATGGGTAGGAACCGATGACGGAAACATTCAGCTCACAACCGATGGTGGTAAAACATGGGCAAACCTCGCTAAGAACTATGCAACGACAGGAATACCTCCACAGACATGGGTAAGCAGCATCGAACCATCGCGCTACGACAAGAATGTAGTCTATGCAACTTTTGACAATCACATGTACGGCGATCATAAAACTTACCTCGCAAAATCAGGCGACATGGGTAAGACCTGGCAGATGATGAAGAGCGAGGAGTTTACCGGATTTGCGCATAAAATTCGTGAAGACCTGAAAGTAAAAGACCTCCTTTTCCTCGGTACGGAAATGGGATTGTTTGCAACTGTGGATGGCGGTGAAAGCTGGTTCAGAATGAAGAACAACATACCGGAATACGCACTTGTACGCGACATACAAATTCATCCTGAAACACATGATTTAGTTCTGGGAACACACGGACGCGGAATAATTGTAGTGGACGACATCACACCTATGCGCGAACTCACCAAAACTATTGCCGAAAACAACGTGTACATCATTCCAAACAAGCCGGTAGCAGTATCTATGGGTAAGTATGGAGCAGGCGGTTTTCCCGACAACGGAGGCTGGCGCGCAGGCAATCCTGCTTACACCTACACACAGCCCATTCAATATTACCTCAAAGAAAGAGTGAATACCGGCGATGTAAAACTTGAGGTGTATGATAACAATGGTAAACTCGTTCAATCCATTCCTGGTAGCAAAAGAAAGGGCATCAACAAAGTATATTGGAACCTTCGCTACACACCGCCAAAAGTCGCAACCGGCGGTAGCAAACCAGACTATTCAGGCTTCACCGCACCGCAGGTATTGCCCGGCGATTATAAAGTGAAAATCAAAATTGGCGATAAAGAATACAACTCGGATCTAAAGTTGGTACACGACGCGGAAAATAAAAACTACGCACCAGAAGACAGAAAAATACAGCACGATGCAGCCATGCAACTATACCAACTCCACGAAACACTCTACTCCCTCGTAGAAAAAATAAACACCCAACAAAAAATGATAAAAGACAATGACAGCACTATAAAAACAAACAAGAGTAAAAAACTCCTTACCGAATACAACTCCAAGCTCGAAGCCCTGCGCGCAACACTGCTCGCCACAAAATCAAAATCAATATTTGCAGACGAAGAAAAACTAAGAGAGCAGATATCAGACTTATACGGCACCATTTGCTATCAGGAAGCACGCCCTACCAACCTTCAGCTTGCACGCGCTACACAGTTAATAGAAGAAGTGAAAAAAGCAGAAACTGCCTATCAACAAATTGAAACTAAATATGCCGCACAAGCAAAAAGCACAATAGAAACCGAAAAGAAAATAGGAACATCTACAGGTAGCCGCTCCAGCAACTAAAAAACACGAACTAATACTAAAACCACAAAGGCCGTTTCCACGCGGTCTTTGTGCATTTTAAAATTTAGTCCAACTGCGCAAGTGCTCCCGTAGGTGTAAGATGAAGCTTGCCTGAAGGATAAACCTCCAAAAGACATAAATCTTTTAAAACCTCCACCGAATTCGCTATCTGATCCACGGAAACATTTAGCTCGCCGGCAAGTTCTCCAACGGTCAGTATTGTTTGTTCTCCCTTCGTTTTTTTCAGGATAATTTTGTGTAATTCCATTGCGTAAACCATTGCTTCTTTTTTGTATCTGTCGAGAGCAATTGGCTAAGTCGCTGGAGAGAGATGATGAAATGATTCTGTAATGTAGGCTATTACTTCCATCCAGCGTGTTAATTACATTTTTTAATGTTTCATCACTCCGCCATTTTACTTGCCCTCGACCCATACTTTTTTACGCTTTCTTCCATGAATGGTTCGTGACGACACGAACCAAGGCGAAGCAATCTGATGCACGTATTAGATTGCCAAGCTGGTTTTTAAATCAGCAACCAGTTAGGTTAAAAACTAAAGTTGGGCTACAGTATAGGGACATGGATGGCTATTTTTCTTATTTTTGGAACGTTATTTTCAATATTAACGATGGGAGAGATAGCCGCAGGGCCGTTGCTTGGTAAAATAGATACGCCAGATGATCTGAAAGGGTTGGACAAGGCACAGTTGCAACAGGTGTGCGATGAGTTGCGGCAGTTTATTATAGATTGTGTGAGTGTGCATGGCGGGCATTTTGGTGCCAGCCTGGGCGTAGTGGAACTTACGGTGGCGCTGCATTATGTGTTTGCCACACCCTACGATCAGCTTGTGTGGGATGTAGGGCACCAAGCCTACGGACACAAGATACTTACCGGGCGGCGCAAAGTTTTTCATACAAATAGAAAGTACGGTGGCCTTAGTGGGTTTCCGAAGCGCGGCGAAAGTGTGTATGATGCATTTGGGGTGGGGCATTCTTCTACATCAATATCTGCGGCGCTGGGTATGGCTATAGCATCGAGGCTAAAGGGCGAGTTGGAGCGATAGCATGTGGCCGTAATAGGCGATGGGGCTATGACTGCGGGCTTGCCGTTTGAAGCATTGAACCATGCGGGTGTAAGTAATAGCAACGTGCTGATAATACTGAACGATAACAACATGTCAATAGACCCCAACGTGGGCGCGTTGAAAGAATATCTTACAGATATAAGTACGTCGCAAAGCTGGAACAGGTTTCGGGATGATGTGTGGAAGTTTTTGGGGAAGTTGCCGTATGCAGATTTTCAGCGGGAGCTGGCATCGAAAATAGAAGCGAGCGTAAAAGGTGTGATATCGAAAAGTAGTAATCTTTTTGAAGCGCTGGGGCTAAGGTATTTTGGGCCTATTGATGGGCATAATGTGTTGAAGCTGGCAGAAATTCTTGAAGACCTTAAAAACATTCCGGGACCTAAGTTGCTGCACATAAAGACGGTAAAAGGTAAAGGCTACGACCTTGCAGAAAAAGACCAGACGCTGTGGCATGCACCCGGCACATTTGATAAGATAACAGGTAAGATCAATAAAAAAATTGTTACCATTCCCGAACCTCCGAAATATCAGGATGTGTTTGGCCATACGCTGGTAGAACTGGCAGAGAAGAATTTAAAGATAATGGGCATAACGCCCGCTATGCCTTCCGGCTGCTCTTTGAAATACATGATGGAGCAAATGCCCGACCGAGCACTGGATGTAGGTATTGCCGAGCAACACGCAGTGACTTTAAGTGCAGGACTTGCTACGCAGGGCATGAAGGTGTTTTGCAACATTTACAGTTCGTTTATGCAGCGCGCCTACGATATGGTGGTACACGATGTAGCCATTCAGAAACTGCCTGTGGTATTTTGTCTGGATCGCGCGGGGCTTGTAGGAGACGATGGCCCAACCCATCATGGTGCGTATGATATTGCCTATATGCGTTGTATCCCGAACATGGTGGTAAGCGCCCCGATGAATGAAGCAGAGTTGCGCAACTTAATGTACACAGCCCAGCTTGATGAAATGGAACTTCCGTTTGTAATCCGGTATCCGCGCGGACAAGGAGTAATGCCGGAGTGGCGTACACAAATGGAAAAGATTGAAATTGGCAAAGGACGAACAATAAGAAAGGGTGAAGATGTTGCAATATTAACCTTTGGACACCCGGGCAATTTTGCAGTAGAAGCCTGCAAGACTTTAGTAACAGATGGCTTGAACCCTGCACACTTCGATATGCGTTTTGCCAAACCATTAGATGAAGAGCTGCTCCACGATGTGGCACATAGATTCTCAAAGATCATTACCGTAGAAGATGGAACAATTGTAGGCGGGTTCGGCAGTGCTGTGTTGGAGTTTATGGCCAGCAACAATTATACACCGGAGGTAACCATACTGGGCATACCAGATCGCATTGTAGAACACGGAAAACCAGAAGAATTGCACCGCGAATGTGCCTACGATGCAAAAGCTATTGTAGATGCCGTTCGTGCAATGGTGGGTGTAAAAGTGAATGAGGTTATTTTGGCATAAAAGCGCCATCAACTTTCTCCCAAATTGATATGCTATGAAAACAATTTTTGCATTCGTATGCAGCTTGTTCCTTTATGCTTTAACGGCAAATGCTAAGTACAATAAAGACTAAAGCGAGAGTTTGTTTCGGATAACCGATGCGCGGTAGAGTTGTATAAATGCCTTGAAGTAGGGAATTAATTCTTGAGATGCCATTTCATTTTTTTCTTGTAAAATATTATTACGGCACAAGCTGTCAGTTTTAAAATGGTACAAAGCTGCCGGTTTTAATTCATTGGCCGTAAGAAAATAATCATTCATGTACCATTGATATTTGCCCGACAATTCATTAATTACAAAACGTGGATAGGCGCTTCTGAAAGCACTATTTCCAAAAGAAAAAAATGGTTGATCGTATCCCAGATAATCCAAGACAGTCGGCAATATGTCTATGTGTTGAAAGACTGTGTCTGTACTACCTTTTAGCGTCGTATCTCCAGGCGCATAGAAAATGATGGGAATGGCATAAACACCCATATTTAAAGAAGAATAGTAAGGGTCTTTTGACGAAGGGGCTGTATGGTCGGAAGTAATCACAAACAGTGTGTTTTCAAACCAGGACTGTTTTGAAGCAGTCTGAAAAAATTTTCTAAGCGATTGATCTGTGTAAGCAATTGTTTGTTGCACCGGTAATGCACCTGTAGGCAATGTGCCTTTATATTGTTGCGGCACTTCAAACGGGTCGTGAGAAGTAAGTGTAAAAACCGAAGTCATAAACGGCTGCGGCAAACTGTTTATACTACGTGCGCAATATTGCAAAAATGGTTCGTCCCAAATTCCCCAATGTCCATCGTAATCAGCTTCGTTATTGTATTCCTTTCTGCCATGATATTTGTCAAAGCCGGCATTGGAGGCATAAATATCGAAGCTCATTGTGCCATTTGTACCACCGTGATAGAAAGCGGTTTTGTACCCTTTATCTTTCAACAATTGCGGTAGCGAGGTAAGTTTGTTTGTGCCGTATGAGGAGGTTGTGAAAGGCTCATTCATCAATGAAGGAATGCCCGATAATATTGCCGGAATACCCTCAGCAGAGTGCAAAGCATTTGCATAGGCATTTCTGAAAACAAATGAATGCGGCATGAGGCTGTCCAAAAAAGGCGTAAAACTTTTTCTTCCTCCAAGTCCGGTGTATTCTTTTGAAAAACTTTCAAGAATAATCACTACAACATTCTTTTTTTGAAACGACTTGCCTGCATAATTCTTTACAGGATTAAAATATTTTTTCAATTCCTCTTCACTGAAAAAATGCACTTCTTCAACCTTGCCCGAATAGCTGTGCATAATGCTGAACGGTGTGTTGAGTACAATCGCCACAAACTTGTTGTCCGTAACCTGTAACGCATTTCCATTACCAATTGGAATAAGTTGCAGCCCTCCACGCATTCCTATTACGCACAAACCACTCGCAAGAATGAGCATTATAGTTTGTCCCGCAGCAATCATCCATTTCGGAACATCAGAAACATTACTATCAATCGGGGTCTTTTTCTGAATCCATTTATTCGCTTTGTACAATAAGAAAACCAAAAGGAAAATACCCAGCGGAGCATACCAATAAGTAGTAATAAAATGAGGGAGCAAAGCAATAAAATCACTCTTCCGGGTAATCATATCCAGCACATCGTTGGTAGCGCGCTTTGCTGTAAAAGGGAAATAAGCCCAATCACTTATTTCAAATGAAAAAGCAATAGCGTTGATTGCAATGAACAGCCACGGAGTGAACTTTTGCCATCGCGGCATTTGCCAGAGTGGGAGCGGTAAGAGTAGTAAAAAAAAGTATAGGAAGTTAACGGTGACAATGGTGGAAATATCAAAGCGCAGTCCATGGAAACACAAACGAAAGAATTCGCCGAGTGTTAGGTCGCTAAACCGTTCAATGTTGATAATTGTAAACATGCACCTGCACAAAAAGTAGCAGAGCAGCAGCAATAAAATCTGTAAGAAAATTCTTTTGATTGGCGGAAATAATACCTTCATTCTTTTTACCAATTCATACGCTGCCTCAAACTCCTGATCTGCTCCATGTGATGCCTTCCATGCCACGCATATAAATCAGTCATTTCCCAAACGGGTACATAGCGTTCATGTTCAGGATGAAAATACGTGCGTTCCCAATCTTCGGGGTGCATATTGCGCAGTGCCTGTACCCAACGCAAATGCAAAGCATGAACCAAAGTCACGGAAACATTTACAGGAACAGTTTCAACATCTGGTAATTCTGCCCACAATTTTTCATTGTATGGTTTCACAACCGGACTTTCTTCGGTAAGTGTCAGTTTCAATCTTATGTAGGCATTCATGTGGCTGTCGGCAATGTGGTGTATCACCTGATTAATGGTCCAGCCGCCGGGTCTGTAAGGAGTGTCAAGTTGTGCAGCGTCAAGATTTTCGATGCAGTGATCCAGCCATTTTGGAAGCGCTTCAATTGCCGCGATCCATTCATTTTGCAATTCAGGCGGATATTTTTCCGGAGCTTCGTAACGGCCTATCGGGTAGGCAAGCTGTTCATGACTGTCGTCCATGTTTCTTTGTGTTGAAAATAAAGTAACGCAAATTTAATTTACCAAACACTACCCACGAAACGAATGTTTATACCGATCAGAAAAATGCCAGTGCTTTAATTATTTTTATTGCAAACACTTTCTGCCGTGTCGCATCAGCATGAACGCAAAGAAAAAATTTGTCTTAACTGCAACGCCGGATTAATCGGCCGCTATTGCCATTCGTGTGGACAAGAAAACATTGAACCAAAAGAAAGTGTATGGCATTTGTTCGTTCATTTTTTTAACGACATCACACATTTTGATGGAAAATTTTTCCACTCCATAAAGTTATTGATAAGCAAGCCAGGATTTCTTTCAGAAGAGTATATGAAAGGAAGAAGGGCAGATTACCTGAATCCTATCAGAATGTACCTGTTCATTTCGTTTGCTTTTTTCTTTCTGCAGTTTTCGTTGCCCGATGTAGAAAACCCAAGGAATGAGACTAAAGTTGAAATGAAAAGGTCATCACACGATATGCAACCAGAAGCTTAAATAGTTGATACGCTAAAAACGGGGATTTATGGTACGAAAGACGGTGTGATTGTGGACAATAATGCATGGTTCAACCGCGCGGCAAATTTATACGAAACAGTAAACGAGTATGATGCTGCACAAAAGGACTTGCCCAAAGCCTTGCGTGATTCATGGTGGGAACAGAAAGTGGCAAGAAGAATAATTGCGTTTCGCCAATACGTGGAGAAACATGAAGAAACCTGGACGGACGACTTCATAGAAATATTTGCGCACTCTATTCCCAAAATGCTATTTATCTCCATCCCGTTTTTTGCCCTACTTCTTTATTTGCTGTACATCCGCAGCAGAAAAAATTACTACTACGTAACGCACGGCATTTTTACTATTCATCTTTATTGCGCCATATTTCTTCTGTTGGTTTTGCAACTGCCTTTCGATTATCTTAATAGCAGAACAGGAGATATAATCTCGGCTGTTTTTGTTTTCATCTTCCCAGCCATTTATTTGTTCCTTGCCATGAGAAGATTTTACAAACAAGGGCTTGCGAAAACCATTCTAAAATTCATTCTGCTTCTGGCTTCATCCGGCTTCATTTTCTTTATACTACTTGCAGTATTTTTTGTGAATGCACTGTTAGCGCTGTCAGGCGGCGTACACTAATTAAGTGGGATCTACGTCGAACAAAATCTGCAAACTTGTATATCCTTTTTGCGAAGTAATTGACTGTTTTTGATTTTTCAGAAAGGCTTTTACCTGCTCCAATACTTTTACATCGCGTGGGCATTTTATCCAGACTTCATGAATAAAGAGGTTTCGTATTCTGCTTACTAACGCCGGTACAGGACCTTGAACCGCAATGCCCGATATTGTCTTTAGCGATTGTGCTAACTGGGCGGCGGCGCTTATTGCTTTGGGTTCTTCTTTGTGTTTGAAAGAAATTTTTATCAACCTCGAAAAGGGAGGATAGGCGAAGAACTCCCGGTATTTTATTTCATGAGTGTAAAACGCACTCACATTATGCTCCGTCACCCATTGCAAAACCGGATGCTGCAAATTGAAAGCCTGGATGATTACTTTGCCTGCACCATCGGTTCTTCCAGCTCTTCCGCTTACCTGCTCCATCAGTTGAAAAGCTCTTTCATTCACCCGAAAATCAGGATAGCTTAAAAGACTGTCGGCGCTTAAAATTCCAACGAGTGTCACCTTTGCAAAATCCAAACCTTTTACCACCATCTGAGTTCCTACAAGAATATCAATCTTGTGTTTTTCCAGTTGCTCCAGCAGTTCACTCATACTTTTCTTTCCGCGCATACTGTCCACATCCATGCGTGCTATTCGCGCTTCAGGAAATATTTGCTGCACTTCTTCTTCTATTCGCTCGGTACCAAAAGTTTTGCTTTGTAAACGGTTGCTGCCGCAGGAAGGACAAGTATGAATAACCGCAGATTTTAGTCCGCAATAATGGCAATGAAGCTTGTCCGAACTTTTGTGATAGGTGAGCGAAACAGCACAATTTTTACAATGAGGAACCCACCCACAAACCGTACAAATTTGAAAAGGCGCATACCCTCTTCTGTTTTGAAAAAGTATGATTTGCTTTTGTTCCTGCAGCGCTTCTGTCATAGCCTGCAATAATTCTGGTGTTATCAACTTTATGCCTTGTGGTTTTAGCTTTTCGAGCGACTTTGCATTCACCACTTCTATTGCAGGCAGGCTTACACCCATGTATCTTTCATTCAAAGGCACGTACCCGTACTTTCCTTGGTGTGCATTGTACATGCTCTCCACAGAGGGCGTAGCAGATCCGAGAATGACGCGGGCATTGTATAGAGAAGCAAGATAGATGGAGGCATCGCGTGCGTGAAACCGGGGCGAAGGATCTTTCTGTTTATAAGACGGATCGTGTTCTTCATCCACTATTATCAAACCAAGATCATCGTAAGGCAACCAAAGGGCAGAGCGTGGCCCCACTATAATTTTATACTGATGCGTTTTTACTTTCTCCCAAATTTCTACACGTTCATTATTGCTAAAACGCGAATGATATACACCAACCTGCTCACCGAAATACGCATACAGTCTGCTCACCAACTGCGTGGTCAATCCTATTTCAGGCAACAGTAGCACTGCTTGTTTGCCACCTTCCACACAAGCCTTTATTTTTTCAACGTATAAAAGGGTTTTGCCACTGCCTGTTACTCCTTCCAGCAGCACTACATTTTTTTCATTCAACTTTTCACCAAGGAGGTCAAACGCTTTTTGCTGGACTGGCGAGAAAGTTACTTCCTTCACTTCGTCGGTTGCATGGAAGACCAAACGATCTACATCCCTTTCTTCAACAATAAAAATACCTTTATCACTCAGCGCCTTTATTTGTGCAGCACTACCCCCAGATCGTTCTAAAAGATCGTACTGGCGAACACACTTTTCTTTTAAAGAAAGTTCGATGTATGCCATCAATAGTTCCAGCTGTTTTGGTGACTTAGCAAGCCGATCAAACAAACCACTTAGCCGTGACTCATTTTTATATTCCTGCGCCAGCACTACAATCTTTTCCTTTCTGGGTTTGTACAATGGTTCTAACGAATCGTTGATCAAAACAACTTCCCGTTCCAATAACTCATTCAGCACTGCACTCAAATGCCGTTGGCCAACTATTACTTTCAAATCGCTAATGGAAATCTCTTTTTTCATTTCCAGTGCTTCAACGGCCAAATAAGCTTCGTCGCTCCAAAGAGTTGGATCATCAGGTAATGAATTGCCTTTCCACACCAATGTAGTTTCACCCATCAATTTCAAATGAGCAGGAAGAGCGGCCTGCATGATTTCGCCAGGAGCAGCGAGATAGTAATGAGCAATCCACCGCCAAAACTTTAGCTGTTTATCATTCACTACAGGTTCTTTGTCAATAATGCCTTTGATTGGTTTTACACTGTAGGATTCAGGCTGTTCATTGTGCAAACGCTCTACAAGACCAGCGTATTGTTTATTTCTTCCCAATGAAACTTCTACCCGCATCCCAATTTGCAATGCTTCTTGTAATTCATGTGGTACACCATAAGTAAGCACTTGTGGCAAATTGAGCGGAAGAATAACATCAGCGAAGCGAAATGAGGAAGAAGAATTGCTGGATGCTAAAAGCATGGTCGCAAGTTAATTTGATAATTTGAAGATGAGATGATTTGATGTGGTGCGACACAGGCGATATTATCAAATTGACACATTATCAAATCACTCAATCGCCTTACCTTTACCCCCTAAAAGTTTTGAAGCAGCATTATGGCGAAGACTACTGAAAAGAAATGTTCTTTTTGTGACCGTGCAGAAAGTGAGGTGAACATACTATTCACAGGAATGAAGGGAAATATTTGTGATCAGTGTATAGACAATGCGTACTATTTGCTACAGGAAGCGGTGGGAGATTCCCAAAAAGGAAAAGAAAAAGATATGAAGCTGAACCTGCAGCAACATAAACTTTATAAACCTAAAGAAGTCAAAGAATTTCTTGACCAGTATGTAATTGGACAAGACGATGCTAAGAAGATTTTGTCGGTAGCTATCTACAACCATTACAAAAGGCTTACAATGCCAACGATAGACGATGTAGAGATTGAAAAATCCAACATCATAATGGTAGGGGAAACAGGAACAGGCAAAACATTACTCGCTAAAACTATTGCCCGCTTGCTACAAGTACCGTTTGCCATAGTAGATGCCACTGTTTTTACAGAAGCCGGGTATGTAGGTGAAGATGTGGAAAGCATTCTTTCCCGCTTACTACAGGCTTGCAACTTTGATGTGGCTGCAGCAGAGCGCGGCATTGTTTACATTGATGAGATAGATAAAATTGGTCGTAAGAGTGATAACCCTTCTATAACGCGTGATGTGAGTGGTGAAGGTGTGCAGCAGGCAATGTTGAAATTGCTGGAAGGATCCGAAGTATTGGTTCCGCCGCAAGGTGGTAGAAAGCATCCTGAGCAAAAGATGGTGAAAGTGAATACACAAAATATCCTCTTTATCTGCGGTGGTGCTTTTGAAGGAATTGATAAGATGATAGCACGCCGTGTGCAGACTTCCGCCATTGGTTATAATGCAATTAAATCCACCAAAGAATTAGACCGTGCTAATTTGCTCCAATACGTAAATGCGCAAGATCTTCGCACGTTCGGGCTTATACCAGAATTGCTTGGTCGCCTCCCGATAGTAACCTACCTTAATCCGCTTGACAAACCAGCTTTAAAACGGATTCTTACAGAGCCTAAAAATGCACTCATCAAGCAATACAGAAAGCTGTTTGAATATGAAGGTGTGAAGTTGGAAGTGTCGGACGATGCGTTGGATTATATGGTTAACAAAGCGGTGCAATATAAACTTGGCGGGCGCGGCTTACGTGCTATTTGCGAAATGATATTGACCGATGCTATGTTCGATATTCCATCACAGGAAAAGAAAGAAGGAGTGTTTTATTTAACGGCCGACTACGCAAGGCAAATGTTGGAGCATTCCAAACTCGATTATATAAAAGCAGCCTAACAGAAAATTCAAAAGGTAAAATTCAAAAAATACAACCACTATGCAGGAACTCGTAAATGAACTCGTAGCAAAAGCTGGCCTTACACAAGAACAAGCTGAAAAGTCTATTGAGGTTATCAAAACGTACATTCAATCGCAGTTGCCACCAATGATGCAGGGAATGGTTGACAACTTTATGACTGGCCAGCAAGGCAACAATGATAGATTAGGTGAGTAAATAAAAAATGGTAAAGCCTTAGAGAGCATTTAAGGCTTTACCATAAAAAATCAGTTACTCAACCTGCTTCCACTGCTATTCCGTCTTCTACATCTTTATAATGCTTTACCTGATCGAGCGCATCGGGCACTACGTCGCTGATAATAACTATAAAAGAGTTCTTCGCAGCATTTTGTAATGCATAGTCTATCGCCTCACTTTCCCTGCGAAAATCTTTGATTTGCATCTGTGGTTTTATGTTGTGAATCCCTTTGCTGATAAGCGCTATCATTTCCTGCTCGCTTCGTCCTCTCAGGTTTTTATCTTGCCGGATAATGATCTCATCAAATATTTTAGCCGACTCTTCTCCAAGTGAAATAATATCTTCATCGCGCCTGTCGCCTACACCTGCTACTATTCCCACTTTCAAAGGAGATTCTATAGAATTCACAAATTTTCCAATTGCCTGTATGCCGTGTGTGTTGTGCGCATAGTCGAGCATCACGGTAAAATGCTTAAAGTGGAAAACATTCATTCTTCCTGGTGTCATTGCCGGTGAAGGAATGAACGTTTGCAATGCCTGCCGAATATCTTCGGTTTTGAAATCGCGTACATACACGGCCAAAATAGCTGCAAGCACATTGGCAATATTAAAAACTGCTTTACCCGAAAAGGTAAGAGGAATATCCGCCACTTTCTCAATTCTTATTTTCCAACCGCCTTTAATGATGGTTACATAGCCATGCTCGTAAACAGCAGCGAGTCCGCCCTTTGCACAATGCTCTTTTATACGCGGACTATTTTCTTCTAACGAAAACAATGCAACATTACATTCTAACCCTTCGCGCATACCATATACAAGATCATCGTCGGCATTAAGAATTGTATAGCCATCTGGCAAAACAGTTTGCGCAGCAACAGCCTTTACTCTGGCTAATTTTTCAATCGTATCAATTCCCTGCAATCCGAGATGATCTTCTGCAACGTTTGTTACAACCGCTACATCGCAATTATGAAAACCTAAACCTGCACGAAGAATACCCCCGCGTGCACATTCAAGCACAGCAAAATCTACAGTTGGGTCGCGCAATACAAATTCAGAAGAAACAGGACCGGTACAGTCGCCGCGCATCATCATCTGGTTTTGTATATAAACGCCGTCGGTGGTGGTATATCCCACTTTATGTCCCATCTGCTTTACGATGTGGGCAATCAAACGAGTAGTGGTGGTTTTTCCATTTGTACCTGAAACTGCAATGATGGGAATACGCGCACTTGTGCCCGGTGGATAAAGCATATCAATTACAGGTTCTGCAACATTTCGAGGCAAACCTTCGGTAGGGTCAAGATGCATTCTAAATCCAGGAGCAGCATTTACCTCAAGCACAGCACCACCGTTTTCCGTAATGGGAACAGAAAGTTCGTCCGCCATAATATCAATACCGCAAATGTTCAAACCGATGATGCGCGCAATTCGTTCGCACATGAAAATATTGTTGGGATGCACAAAGTCCGTAACGTCCGTTGCCGTGCCGCCTGTGCTAAGGTTTGCAGTTGGTTTCAACCAAAGTTCTTCACCATCCGCCAATACCGTTTCAAGTGTGTATTCTTTTTTATTGAGAATGTCCATAGTGAAATCATCCACCTTGATTGCGGTCAAAACTTTCTCGTGTCCATAGCCTCTGCGCGGATCGCTGTTTACAATATCAATCAGTTGCTGAATCGTATGTTTTCCATCCCCGGTTACAGCAGCGGGTGTGCGCAGTGCTGCCGCTACAAATTTGTAATTGATAACAAGCGCACGAAAATCCCTTCCCGTAATAAACTTCTCACAGATCACAGCGCGTGAATATTTTTTTGCTGCTTGCAAACCAACCACCGCATCTTCCAAATTGCGAATATTTGTAGTGGCACCTTTTCCATGGTTGCCGTTTACGGGTTTTGTAACCACCGGATAGCCAATCTTATCTATTGCTTCTTTCAGTTCTTCTTCATCGTAAACAATTCTTCCGCGTGGTACCGGAATTTCAGAGGCTTCGAGCAGGTTTTTTGTTTCCTCTTTATCACACGCGAGTTCTACCGCAATGCTACTGGTGGTACTTGCAATTGTCGCCTGAATTCTTTTTTGGTTTACCCCATAACCGAGCTGCACAAGTGAATGTCTGTTGAGACGGATATAGGGAATTTTTCTGCGAATCGCTTCTTCCACTATAGAGCCTGTACTTGGCCCAAGTCGATCATTTTCCCGAATCTCTCTTAGTGTTTGTATGTCGTTTTGAAGGTCATATTCTTCACCGGCAATCAAAGCTTCTGCAATTCTTACTGCAGCCTTCGCCGTGTAAACCCCAGCCTTTCCTTCTACATAAGAAAACACAACATGGTAAACTCCTTTTCTGTCTGCCTCACGCGTTCTGCCAAAGCCTGTGTCCATGCCTGCAAGCGTTTGGAGTTCGAGCGCAATATGCTCTATAACATGGCCCATCCATGTTCCTTCTTTTACCCGACTGAAAAACCCTCCTGGCACACCCTCCGAACAACGATGCTCATACATGGAAGGCATCAACTCTTGCAAACGTTCCAGGAAGCCGGGAATTACGTTTGTTGGCTGCTGTTCCAGCTCCTCGAGATCAAGCAACATTACGATGAGCTTATGTCTTTTTGCAGACCAGTAGTTGGGTCCGCTCATAGTTTTTATGTCAAGTATTTTCATGAAATTTCAATTACCGTATTAAGATAGCGATTATTCATTCACAACTCCAAAACCTAAAATGAATACATTTGTAGATTAACCAGTTTATAGTGAATCAACTTATACGCCCTAAGGGTTTTTTAGTTTCGGTTGGTGGTGCGGAAGATAAAGGGACAGACCTTGAGAAAGGAATTATTCAGCGCAACAGACTTAATTTTTTTGAGTTAGGTATTTTAAAGACTATCGTAAGTCTTATCAATAAAGATGAGGCACCAAAGGTGGAAGTAATCACTACTGCATCTTCAATACCCGATGAAGTTGCCGAAAATTATGCAGATGCTTTTTCAAAACTTGGCTGTAACGACGTGGGCCATTTGCGTATTCGTAAGCGTGAAGATGCATCAAACCCTGAATACCTTGAGCGATTGAAAACTTGCAACTGCATTATGCTTTCAGGGGGCAATCAGCTTCGGTTGTCTTCTATTTTCGGAGGCACAGAATTTCTAAAACTTTTAAGGGAAAAGTACATCCACGAGCATTTCGTTATTGGGGGAACCAGTGCGGGCGCTATGGCTATGAGCAATACGATGATCTATGAAGGCCGAGCAGATCATGCCCATTTGAAAGGCGAAGTGAAAATTACTACCGGACTCGGATTTATACAGAACTCAATTATAGATTCCCATTTTGATAAGCGGGGACGTTTCAACCGTTTGGCGCAGGCTGTGGCAGCCAACCCCGGCGCAACGGGAATTGGACTTGGTGAAGACACGGGAGTAATAGTAAGAGAAGGCGTGCATTTAGAAGCTATAGGTTCGGGGAGTGTAGTTATCATAGACGGAAAAAAAATAGACCACAACAACATCGCAGACATAGATTTTGGCAAACCGATTTCGGTAGAAAATATCATCGTGCATATCATGTCTTGCGGCGATGTTTATAATCTCGAGACAAGAGAGTTTGAGGGAAGAGAAATTGAAGTGAAGGTGGAGGACTAAATTTTTAGCTTTTCAGAATATACTTTCTTTTGGTCTCGCCACTTGTAAAGCATTCTGTTGTTCTGAAAATATAAAGTGTCTATACAATAATTTTTGAAGGCAGATGGGCATTCTTCCGTTTTAAAAGATTGCTTTTTTTTTCGTCCATAAATTCATCACTTCTATATCATCAGATTTACTTTGATAAGCGATGTAGCCCATTCTTAAGTCATATCCGATATACTCGTGGATAATTGCTGTGGAAAGGTTCTTTTTTAAAGGCAGAAGTATCCCAACCCAACAAGGGTTGCCGCATCCTGCTCTTATTACTATAAAATCTTCGTTTTCTTCAATCAAATATGGAAGCCAGGAACCTGCACCCTTGGTATCAAAAGTGTATTCCAGAGTTTCATATTGATCTCCTTGTTTCCATTGCAGAAAAAATGTGTACCCCTGGTTTGAAATCGAATAACGTTTCCTTGTGGTGTTTTTGCTTCCTTTTTATCTGGAGTAAGTTGCAAACTTTTCTGTGCAAACGCTCTCATTAGTATCAAGCAAGAGGCACAGCAAACAAATAGCTTAAACATAGTTGCTACTCCTTATAAATCTTCACTTCCATTCCTCCCTCACTCGTTCTGCATCCTCTATACATTCCCTCGCTATTAAACAGCATTGCTACATTTCCATAATTATCTACCGCAATCAATCCGCCTTCGCCGCCAATTTTTACCAACTTATCATGCACCAGCACATCGCAGGCTTCCTGCAATGAAAGCCCCTTGTATTCCATCAAACATGAAATGTCGTGACCAACAACGGTGCGAATAAATAACTCTCCATGTCCGGTACATGAAACAGCACAGGTATGGTTGTTTGCATAAGTACCTGCACCGATTATAGGAGTGTCGCCCACGCGTCCGAATTTTTTATTGGTCATGCCGCCGGTGCTTGTTGCTGCAGCGAGATTGCCATGCTGATCTAATGCTACCGCACCCACGGTTCCGAATTTCCTTTCGCTATGATCTAACATTACTCTTCCTTCTTCAACCGCTTCTTGCCATTGCTTGTATCGCATTTCATTGTAGAAATAATCGTCAGGCTCAAATGCAATTTCATGATGCTTTGCAAATTCTTCAGCGCCTTTTCCAAACAGCATTACGTGTTCGCTTTTTTCCATTACCACACGCGCAAGCTTTATGGGATTTTTCACATTGCTTATACCACTCACTGCACCTGCCGCAAGTGTTTGTCCTTCCATAATAGACGCATCCATTTCATGCTTGCCAAGATGATTGAATACCGAACCTTTACCAGCATTGAACAAAGGAAAATTTTCTAACACTGCAACTGCAGCTTCAACAGCATCAAGACTACTGGCTCCTCTTTCAAGTAGGGTATAACCTGCATCAAGCGCATTTTGCAACGCATCTTCGAATTGCGCTTGCAGTTCTTGTGTCATAGCGGATTTTAATATAGTGCCTGCGCCGCCGTGGATTGCGATTGAAAAATTGTTCATTTCTTAAAGATAGTAGAAACAAAAGCGGCTGGTAACTACCAACCGCTGAATATGGAAAGACCTACAGGTTTTTTGAACCCTGCTCGTATTATTAAACATCTATCCGCGCATACTTCGCATGGCTTTCAATAAATTCTCTGCGCGGAGCAACCTCATCTCCCATCAGCATGGAGAATACACGATCTGCCTCTGCGGCACTATCAATGGTTACACGTTTCAAAGTGCGCGTATCAGGATTCATTGTTGTATCCCAAAGCTGCTCGGCATTCATTTCACCAAGACCTTTATAACGCTGTACATTAACGCTATCTTCTTTTCCATTCCCTAGTTTCAACATCCAAGCTTTCCGATCCTCTTCATTCCAGGCATAAGCCTGGTCCTTTCCTTTTTTCACCAAATACAATGGTGGCTGCGCGAGATAAACATACCCCTGCTCTACCAGTTCCTTCATATACCTAAAGAAGAAAGTGAGAATAAGGGTAGCAATATGAGAACCATCCACATCGGCATCCGTCATTATAACGATTTTGTGGTAGCGAAGTTTGGTAAGGTTTAATGCTTTGGCATCTTCGGGAGTTCCTACACTAACGCCAAGTGCAGTGAACATGTTTTTTATTTCTTCGTTTTCGTAAATCTTATACTCTTGCGCTTTTTCTACGTTTAAAATTTTACCGCGCAGCGGAAGTATTGCCTGAAAAGAACGATCGCGCCCTTGCTTTGCAGTACCACCCGCCGAATCTCCTTCAACAAGATATAATTCACAACGCTCAGGATCTCTATCGGAGCAATCTGCAAGTTTGCCGGGCATACCTCCACCTGTCAACACGCTTTTGCGTTGCACCATTTCCCGCGCTTTGCGAGCAGCAGCACGGGCTTGCGCGGCGATGATAACTTTGTCAATTATCAGCTTAGCTTCCTTGGGGTGTTCTTCCAGATAGGCTTCTAAAACACGGCTTACGGAAACATCCACCACACCCATTACATCGTTGTTGCCAAGTTTGGTTTTTGTTTGTCCTTCAAACTGCGGCTCAGGAACTTTTACTGAAATAATTGCACTCAAACCTTCGCGGAAATCATCGCCTGTAATTTCGACTTTCGCTTTTTCAAACAATTTGTTCTTATCGCCGTAAGATTTGAATACTCTTGTGATGGCGCGACGAAAACCTGCTACGTGCGTACCGCCTTCAATGGTGTTGATATTATTGACATAAGAGAAAATGTGCTCGTTATAAGATGTGTTGTAAGAGAGCGCAACATCCACCGCCACATTCGATTCTTTATCGTAAGCTTCTACATAAATAGGTTTTGCCAGCAAAGGATCGCGCTTACCGCTACGATCAAGCATTTGTACAA
>ENA-UOUJ01000488-UOUJ01000488.1-activated-sludge-metagenome-genome-assembly--contig:-NODE-488-length-26688-cov-4.923516_pt1 | contig 26688 bp, 26 predicted proteins | sample MGYA00249839_ERZ747224 | MGnify/ENA primary metagenome ERZ747224 (study PRJEB28782, sample SAMN03220277) | activated sludge metagenome | biome: wastewater; feature: sewage sludge; material... | reverse complement strand
AAGGTTTCCATATACCGGAGCTGACCTTCAGAATAGATCGTATCAAACGCTAAGGAAGATTTTCCACTGCCACTGATGCCGGTAAAAACAACTAATTTATTCTTAGGAATAGCAATATCTATATTTTGAAGATTGTGCACTCTGGCGCCAAAAACCTGTATTTCTTCGTTGTTATTCAATTTTTTTGCTATGTTTATTTTAAAGATGGAGAACCTACAAACCTACAATAATTTTTTCAACCCTATTTAGGGTAAGTCAAGATAATCTTATAAACAACAGACAAGGCAGCTACAAAGTTTGAAGCGTTTTCGGAGGCGGTATTCCAAAACAGAAATATTATTGTCTGATAAATATTTCTATATTACTGAAAATCAACGGTTCGCCTCACCCCGGCCCTCTCCTCGCGGAGAGGGAGTAAAAACTTTCGAAGGCAAAAGCTATGGTGATTTTGAAAAATAATTATTCGACAATAATGAAATTAAAAAGATTTTTTAAAGCAGAACCGATCTAAATAAATTTTTGGCACGATAATTTCTTAAACAGTATTGTTGATCGTTTTATTATTAATTAAAGAAAATAACGAATAATGAATAAAATTTATATATTTATTTTCACAATCGCCCTTTTTGGCTTTTCCGTTGCCGTTGCCCAAACCTCTGCAGCACCAGAGATTCCCAAAAACTATAAACCAGCCCCTAAAGCCTTATTGCCCATGCCTGTAGAATTGACCGAAAATGACGTATTTCCTATATTAGGGAATTACGAAGTTATTAACGAAAAAGGCGAATCGAGCAATATATCCATCAGTAATGATGTTGAAAATAAAGGGGTTATTTGGATCAGGGGGCTGGTTGAAGGTAAATTTTATGCCTATTTAAAAGAATCGCCCGCCACTTACAAAATCTTCCCTCAGAAATTATCTTCTGATGAAAGCCTTGATTCTATGACAGCATCAAAAAAATCGAGCGGAAAATCTATTGAGGAAGGCACCATTATTTTTGATAAAGAGTTGAATAAAATATATTTAAATATTGGGAATAAATATAATGAAAAGGATCCTTCTTTAGTTTTTGACAAATTAAAAAATGATACTACTGAGGAAGTTGCAGGCGAGGAAATTCGCAACTCAAAAACAAACAAAAACAAAAAAGGTAAAAAAGCAGAAACTAAAAGTGTGAATTATACCGGTAGTAAAATATTGGACAATAACCTGAATCAAAAACCATAGAAACCGTTAACCATTGTATGAATCATAAAGAAAAGGGGTTGTATTAAGCAACCCTTTTTCGACTTTGAAAGTCTAATCTCCGTAACAAAATATCTGTATATGAGCTTCTTTATTTAAAAGAAAAATTTAAAAATGGCATATATTTTGGTAATTTTGCAAATTATTTTTAATTCTTAAACTAAATAAACATGAAAATTCTGAGAAATTTATCTTTAAGTGTGGCAGTAGCGGCTTTGTTCTTATCTGGGTGTAGTACCATGACCAGAAGTCAGCAAGGTGCGGCGATTGGCGCCGGAGGTGGCGCTGCCGTAGGTGCCGGTGTAGGAAAAATAGCTGGGAATACTGCAGTTGGTGCAGTAATCGGGGCTACCGTAGGTGGTGTGGTGGGCGCTATTATTGGCAAGCAAATGGATAAGCAAGCTGAAGAAATCAAAAAAACCGTTCCAAGCGCCAAGGTAGAAAGAGTGGAAGAAAAAATCATTGTTGAATTTACCAGCGCCGTTCTTTTTGGTTTCGATCAGGCCACAATCACTCCTCAGGCTCAAAACACATTAAACGACCTGATATTGATTTTAAACAAGTATCCTGATACTGATCTGGAAATTGACGGGCATACAGACAATACCGGAAAGGCAGATTATAATCAAAAATTATCTGAAAGAAGAGCAGGAAACGTGGCAGGGTATCTTACCTCCAATGGAATTGCCATAGAAAGAATTTCAACCAAAGGCTATGGTTTTTCTATGCCAAAATATGATAATAATACGGCAGATGGCAGGGCAGGAAACAGAAGAGTGGAATTTATCATCACAGCCAATGATAAGATGAAGTCGGATGCTGAAAAACAGGCTAACAATTAACCATTGTGAATATATAAAAAGCCTCCTTTCCTGGAGGCTTTTTTATTGAAAATTCTCAGTTTGTCGTTTTAATCAAAATCTTTGCACCTTTTACTCCTGTGGCAGTTGCTTCAAATGTTAATGTTCCGGGTGTTTCTGATGATTGCGCCAACGCCGTTAGCTGACCACTAAATAATTTCATATAAGGCGCCTGAAATGATTCAAGGCTACTGCTATTGCCATTTGCGGCTGCTTTGTAACTGCCTGCTCCTTTTACCTTAAAATTAATTTGTCTTGTTTCCTCCGGACAGAAATTACCATCCTTATCCACTATTTTCACATTAACAAAGGCAATGTCTTTGCCATCAGCTTTTAGCTCGGTTCTGTCTGCGGTAAGAACGATTCTGTCTGGTTTACCTGCCGTCTTTACTGTTTCTTCGGCTACGGGTTTGCCGTTTTCATCATAGGCAACTACTTTTAAAGTACCCGGTTCATATTTTGTATCCATCCACATTAACCTATAGCGTTCCTGCCTTTCAAATGTGCGGGCGTTGTATTTACTGTTTGTAGCAGTAGCCGCCATATTTTTTTTCCTTATTCCCTGGCTCTTTCCATTAATAAAGAGTTCAGCAGAAGGATAATTAGTATATACAAATACCGGAGTTACTTCACCTTCCTTGCCCTTCCAGTTCCAGTGGGGGAGAATATGCAGTGTTTTTTGAGAAGGATTCCAGTGGCTCCTGTACAAATAAAAGCGATCTTTTGGAATACCTGCCAGATCAACAATTCCGAACAAAGAACTATGACTTGGCCAATCGGTATAATAAGGTGTGGGCTCTCCAAGATAGTCGAAGCCTGTCCATACAAATTCGCCCATTGCATAAAAAAGGTCATCATGCATAATGAAATTATCTTCGGGCAAATCGCTCCAACCACAATGCTCCACATCATAAGAGGATGACTGATGGTCTTCATATTTTTTCATTGACTGCTTTTCCACCGGAAATTTATATATCCCCCTCGAACTTACAGTGGAGGCTGTTTCTGTTCCCAAAACTAATTCCTGAGGCAATATTTTATACGCATCCGGATAGCGGTGGGGGCGATAATTAAAGCCGGCAATCTGCATCATTGCTGCCATATTATTTTTATACACGTCATCTGGTCGGTCCATGCCGTTGGTTACAGGCCTTGTAGGGTCTTCGCGATGACAAATATCCTGTAAATATCTGGCAACACGTGAACCCGAAACATTGCTTTGTTCTTCCACTTCATTGCCAATACACCACATTACCACCGATGGGTTATTTCTGTAATGATGTATCAAATTTGTAAGGTCTTTTTCAGCCCATTCATCAAAAAGCGTATTATATCCGTTTTTCATTTTGGGTATTTTCCATTCATCAAAACTCTCGGGCATCAGCATCATACCCATTTCATCACAAGCCCTTACCAACTCCGGCGCAGGCATATTGTGAGATGTTCGAATGGCATTTACACCCATATCCTTCATAATTCTTACCTGACGGCGAATGGCAGCATCATTAACCGCAGCGCCCAGAGGACCTAAGTCATGGTGATTGCACACACCTTTGAACTTGATTAATTTTCCGTTGAGGAAAAATCCTTTTCCGGGCATCACTTCAATAGATCGAATACCAAAAACTGTAGTGTATTCATCCAATTGATTATTGCCTTTATACAGTTTTGAAACAGCCTTGTATAAATTAGGGTTTTCGGTATCCCATAGCGCCGGTTGTAACACTACCATTTCCTGGGTGAAAACATTAGCATCATATTTTGTAATTCCTGACTTCAAGGAAGCTACAACTTTACCTGACATATTCAGAATATCGGTTTGTAGCTGATAATTGGTAACATTATCTCCATCTGGAATTTCCACCTTTGTATTTATTAACACTTTGGCAAAATCTTTATTGATTACCGGCGTGGTAATCTGTGTACCCCAAACCGGAATATGTGCCGCTTCTGTTATTATCAGATGTACATTTCGATAAAGACCGGCGCCCGGATACCAACGTGAAAATTCAGTCGGATTATTCAACCTGACGGCGATAGTATTTTCTACATCAGGCTTCAGGAATTTTGTAATATCAAGATGAAAAGTATTATATCCATAGGGCCAGTATCCTGCTTTTTGACCATTGATATATACTTCTGAATGGCTCATAGCGCCATCAAACTGAATGGTAGCGTGCTTTCCGGCTGTAAATTGGGGAAATCTGATTTTAGTCCGATACCAGCCCACACCCACAAAGGGCAAGCCTCCCGTGCGACCAGCATGAGCTTCTGCTTTTGTTTGCCCATCCTGCACGATTGCCATATTTTGAAGGTCATTATTGGCATCAAATGGCCCATAAATAGCCCAGTCATGCGGCACGGTTACATTTTGCCACTTGCTGTCATCAAAAGATGGTTCCACAGCTTTGGCATCATCAGTTCTTGAAAACTTCCAGTTTTTTTCCAAGAGAATTTCAGTTCTTAACTGCGCTGTTACAAAAATGGCTGATGTACAAAATACAGCAAACAATAAAATTTTTTTAACCATAATAAATTGAATTTTGGTGGCAATCAAATTTACAATAAACATTTCCTCTCAAAAATACAGAAAGAAGACAAGAAAAGCGCTTCAAAGATTATTTTAGTTCAAAATGAATTTTAAACAAAAATGACACAAATAATTTATACTTCTTAATCATCCACATATTTCCATAAATGCAGGCAGGCATACGTTCTGAAGGGCTGCCAGGTTTTGGACAGATATTCTACCTTCATTAACAGTTCTTTTTTATTATCATATTTCAGATTATACAATTTAACAATTGCTTTTTGCAAACCAAGGTCTCCGATTGAAAAAATATCTGCCCGCTCCAAGGCAAACATCAAAATCATTTCAGTAGTCCACCTGCCCACTCCTTTTATCTGTGTCAGCAGATCGAAAACTTCTTCATTGGTCATTTTATGTAGCCTGGCATCAGTAACTTTCTGCTCTATAAAAAAATTACAAACATTTTTAATATACCTTGCTTTTGAAAAAGACAAACCAATACTCCTCAACCTATCATCTTCCATATCAAGAATTTCCTTTGGTTTAGGTGTTTTTGTATTAAAAAGATTAAGGAACCTCTGATAAATAACATCTGCCACCCTGGCGCTTAATTGCTGACTAATAATGGAAGAACACAAAATCAGATAGATATTTTTTTGTTTCCCTATTTTCAAAATACCATGCTTTCTGATGAGTTCTTTCATCACTTTATCCTTTGAAAGATGTTGACGATAAGGCAAGTTAGAGATTTTAGATTTTAGATTTTAGATTTTAGATTATAGATTTTAGATTATAGATTGAAAATTAGTAGATAGACGTTAGACATTAGATGTTAGACGTTAGATATTAGATATTAGATATTAGATATTAGATAAAAGACATCTAACCTTGAACATTGAACCTTAAACCTTGAACATTGAACTTTAAACCTTGAACCTTAAACCTTAAACCTTTAATTCCCCCAACTTCATCAACGCATACAGCATGGTAGTTACGTGCATACTCTGAATGAATTCATTGTTTCTGAATTTCTTTTTAAACTCTTCCAGATCCATCAGTTCAATATAAATTTCTTCATTAGGATCAAGTTGCTGATCGGAAGTTTTTCTACCTCCGGTTGCCAGAAACATGTGCATCCAATTACTGTTGGTAGAGGGATTGGCACAGGTGCGACCCAGATATTCAAAATGCTTGAACGTATAGCCTGTTTCCTCAAGTAATTCGCGTTGAATGGCCGCCTCCAGATTAGGATCATCATCATCCACACATCCGCCGGGTATTTCCCAACAGGTTTCGCCAATAGCATGTCGGTACTGCATCTCCATCAACACTTTGTTGTCTTCGGTAAGCGCAAAACAAGTTACCCATTCAGGAAATTCATAAACATAATACGGATTTACAATTTTCCCTTCAGGCGTTTCGCACACATCTTTACGCACTTTGAACCAAAGGTCATTAAAAAGGTACTCCGAAGATAAAGTTTTCCAGTTCATAAACTACCATTTCATTTTTTCTCTTAAATAATTGATCTGAGCCACATGATGTTTGCCATGCCAGGAATACAAATTCAGAATATCCCAAAGTGTCATTTCTTTTTGCTGCCCGGGATGGAACACAGTACGCATCCAATCTGCCTCAGTAAGATTTTTCAGCGCTTCATACATCCTTTGGTGCAGGGCATGCAGCAACGTAGCCGAAACATTTATAGGAACTGTTTTTACATCATCCAACTCCGCCCAGAGATTTTCATCAAAAGGATTAATGGTGGGATTATTTTCGGTAAGCCCCAGTTTCAATCTGATATAAGCATTCAAATGGGCATCGGCAATATGATGCACCACCTGATGAACTGTCCAACCGCCTTCCCGATATGGCGTGTGCAATTGATATTCATCCAGATTACTCAATGCAGCTTCCAGCATATCGGGCAATAATTTTATATCATTTAAGGCTTTCTCTTTGGCTTCAGGCGAATAATCCTGAACCTGCAATTTGCCTATCGGGTATTGATTTTCAATCTCCATAATGCTTAATTTACTTTTAATAATTCTACTTCAAACATCAATGTAGCGCCGCCCGGTATATCGCTTCCTGCGCCGCGATCGCCATAGGCCAGGTCAGAAGGTATCCAAAGCCTCCAGTGGCTTCCTTCTTTCATTAGAGGAATCGCTATCTGCCAGCCTTTTATCAAATGTTTTAAAGGCGCAGTAAAAGGTTGATTTCTTTTAAAGGAACTGTCAAACTCTTTTCCATCCAGCAGTGCGCCCTTGTAATGCGCCGTAACCGAATCATTAATGGTTGGCTGCTTTCCGCTACCTTCCATTATCACTTCATACTGCAAGCCTTCCGGCAAAGAAATGACACCTTCTTTATTCCTGTTTTCTTCCATAAATTTCTGGCCTGCCTGTTTATGGACATCAATTTTTCCATTCATAAAAGTTTTCAATTTATCTTGTATTGACATAGTTATAAAAATATTTAATGTTGTTCATTATACATAAAAAGATTATTTTCTCTTCTTCCTTAATTTCAAATCTACTAAGATAAAGCATTTTTAAGCCAAATTTGAAAAATCAGTCAAAGCTTGTTTTAAAATTTTATTTTCACGACGAACTAATGAAACTGTACTAAAAAATAATCGCTTTTGATACTATCGTTTATGCAGTGCGGCTCCAATGATCCAGGTTTAGCCTCATTTTCTTGCATATAAAAAAAACTCTAATCTTCTCTCAAACTCTTCCCCGTAAGATGAATAAAGACATCTTCCAAATTAGCCTGCTTCACTTCACGAGGTCGTTCAAAACCGGATGCCACTAATTCATCAATCAGATTATCGGGTGTATCCATTGCCACAATTTTTCCACTGTCAATAATAGCAATCCGATCGCAGAGATATTCTGCCTCATCCATATAGTGCGTAGTAATAATGATGGTCACCCCCTGATCATTAATATTTTTTATCAACTCCCAAAGATTCCTTCGCGCCTGTGGGTCAAGACCGGTAGTTGGTTCGTCCAGGAAAATGACCTTAGGTTTATTTATAAGTGTAGTCGCTACCGAAAATCTCTGTTTCTGCCCGCCGCTTAATTCTTTGTATTGAGATTTGGCTTTTTCTTCCAGATTTACGCTTCGGAGCAATGCCATGCCATCCACTTCTTCATTATACAGCCCTGCAAAAAGGTCAATCAGTTGCAATAAATTAAGTCCGGGATAATACCCGCTGGTTTGCAACTGCACACCTATCAATCCTTTAATGACTATCGGGTCTTTATCGAGGTCATAGCCTGCTACCAAAATTTCACCAGAAGTTTTTGACCGCAGGATTTCTATAATTTCAAGGGTAGTTGATTTACCGGCGCCATTGGGCCCCAGTAAACCAAAAATCTCATTTTCATACACATCAAAGGATATCCCTTTTACCGCTTCAAAATTTCCATAATTTTTTACCAGATTCCTTACCGAAATAATTTTATCAGCCATGCGATAAAACTACAAATAAGTTTCCAATTCTTCGATCATTGCTTTGCTACCGGCAAAAAACGGAGTACGTTCATGCAAACTTTGAGGTTCGATATCTAATATTCGTTGCCCTTTTTTGCTGATAGCGATCCCTCCTGCTACCGTTACTATAAACGCAAAAGGATTGCACTCATACATTAATCTCAATTTTCCTTCTGGTTTTTCCTTTGTTCCCGGATACATAAAAATTCCGCCTTTAATCAGGTTCCGATGCAAATCGGCTACCATGCTGCCAATATAGCGCTGGGTGTAGGGCCCGCCATTACTTTTGTTCTTCCGCTGGCAATTTTCGATATATGCCTGCACTTTTTCGTCATACTCATAATAATTACCATGATTGACAGAATAGATTTTTCCGGTTTCAGGGAATTTCATATCTGGATGACTAAGTGTAAACTCGCCGATTGAAGGATCGAGTGTGAAGCCTTGTACGCCCCGGCGGGTGGCATAAACCAGCATGGTGCTGCTGCCATAAATAATATAACCAGCCGCCACCAAATTAGTGCCCGGCTGCAGAAAATCCTGCTCTTCGGCCAGCTGTCCCGACTTTGTCCTTCGCCAATACACCCCAAAAATGGTTCCGATGGAAACATTCACATCAATATTCGAGCTGCCATCCAATGGATCAAATGAGCACACGTATTTTGACTCCCGGCTTATCACATCGTCAAACGGAATAAAAGTATCCATTTCTTCGCTGGCGATGCCTGCGCAGCTTACGCCATGCTGCAACACGCCCATAAATTGTTCATTGGCAAAAACATCCAATTTTTTCACTTCTTCTCCCTGCACATTGGTAGTACCCAGATCGCCCAGTATGTCAACCAGACCGGCTTTATTCACTTCTACATTTACGCGTTTGGCGGCAAGACCGATATCACGCAGCAGGGCGCTTAACTCACCTGTGGCATTCGGAATATTGCGCAATTGTTGAATGGTAAATTCATCGAGGGTAAATACCTTTCTGTTTACATTACTCATATTACAAATTTTATCGTTAAATTTTTAATTGGGTTATTATTGTAAAACCGGTATCAAAAGAAAACTACAATAATTATTTTTGCCCATAAAAAATATTATTCAAAATTAGCGACATTTGTGCGATAAAAATTCATAAAATGAAGGTTTTCAAATTTGGCGGCGCTGCCGTTAACAACATCGAAAGAATTACCAATGTTAAAAACATATTGAAGCAATATAAAAACGAGAAACTATTGATTGTCATTTCTGCAATGGGTAAATCCACGAATGCATTGGAAAAAGTAACCGAAGCTTTCGTAAATAACAGAAAAGAAGATGCCTTGCAGCTTTTTGACCAACTGAAAAAGCAGCATGTAATGACTTCAAAGTACCTGCTTGTAACCCACTATCTGCCCTGTGAAACTAAGTTGGATGAAATTTTTAATAGCACAGAAACTTTATTGCAAAGCGCTCCCGAAAAAAGCTACGATTTTTATTATGATCAGATAGTGAGTGTGGGAGAACTGATTTCCACTACCATCATGAGTTATTTTCTAAACGAAATGGGCGTTGAAAACGAATGGGTAGATGTAAGAAAAATAATTAAAACCGATAATAATTTCAGAGATGCCAATATCAATTGGGAGCAGACCCAGGAAAATGTTACCTCAATTATCAAACCCATTTTGGAGAATAAAACAGTAGTAACACAAGGTTTCATTGGCGGCACAATAGATGGAGATACTACCACATTAGGGCGTGAAGGAAGCGACTATACGGCTGCCGTATTTGCCAACATGCTGGATGCTGAAAGTCAGACCATCTGGAAAGATGTGGAAAATGTGATGAATGCCGACCCACGCGAAGTACGCGATGCCATAGCGATACCCGTACTGAACTATACCGAGGTGATTGAAATGGCTTATTATGGCGCACAGGTCATTCACCCCAAAACCATCAAACCGCTTCAAAACAAAAGTATTCCACTGTATGTAAAATGTTTTCTGGATGCTTCTTTGCCGGGAACTGTTATTCACAATCAATCTGTAAAAAATCTACCCCCTATCATTGTACTGAAGAAAAATCAGGTGATGATGGAACTGAAATCAAAGGATTTTTCTTTTATTGGCGAACAAAACACGGGGGTGCTTTACGGTTTGTTTGAGCAATTGTCCATCAGACCCAATCTTACACAAAACGGAGCTATCAATATGATTTGTGTTTTTGACAACAGAGAGGACAAAATAAAACAATTAGCAGCCAAAGCATCCGAAATTTTTGACGTACAAATTACTGCCGGACTCTCGCTGCTCACCATCAGACATTATACTGAAGAAAGCATAAAAAGATTTACAGAAGGGAAGAATGCATTAGTAACACAGCAAACAAAACAAAATGCCACCTGGCTTTTTGAGGTGTAATTACTCGCCTACCACAACCGTTTGAACCATTTTCTTCGGAACCGGAGTCTTGTCAGACATGGCAGGCTGCCATTTGTCCATTTTCTGCATTCGCTTCATCAACTCTTTATTGAAGTATTCATCTCCACCCTGAATCATTTTGAAATTGACAGGTGTACCATCCGCATCAATGATAAACTCAACCTGGGCATAAAGACGGCGGGTTTCTTCGGGCAGCATCGGCACCATTTCCTGACCCAGATTCTTCAAATAGGTTTCAAATGCCTGAATACCACCGGGGAATTCCGGCCATTTGGTAACCACGTTTGCTACCGTTACATCTCTTATCACAGGTACAAAATCACTTTTGGGCCTTACTTTAACCACCGGTACAAATTTGGGCACTTTAGGCAATGAATTATTGATCACATATTCTCCGTTATCCTTAATCATCACAACCGGTATCTGATGGTATTTTTCAAAATAGTCGTAAGCCTCTTCCAATCGGTCGGTAAATGCTTTTAACTGTTCATTTTCCTTTGTGATACGGGCAAGGTACTCATAGCTTTTTTGTTCATTATATTTTACCGGAAAAATATGAACCGGAATATAATCAAGACCCGCACTTTTGGCTACCGCAGTTAAAACATACAGTTCACTGATTTTATCATCCAAAATAGGAATACAACCCACAGTGGCGCACCCACCATGAATGTAAATACCGCTTCCCGGGCGCTCCTGATCGCTCAATATTTTGTCAGAGGCATTGGGATAATTCAGTCCGAGAGATAAATAATAGCTACTGTTGGGATTAAATCTGTCTATAAAATAAAAACCTTCCGGAACCTGATAATCGCCTTCAAAACGCTTAGGACCCAGCGCACCCGATAAAGCGCAAACCTTATACACCTTTAAAAGTTTATACTCCTCCTGAATCGTATTTTTTACCCATACCTCTAATTGACTATCGTACTTAAATGACCTCAAATACATATAACGGGCAGGCCACACCAAACCCTTGAGCTCAAACAACGCTTTCAAATTAGCCTCGTTTGCTGCAAAGGCGCTATTTGCCCTTTTAAATCCCTTTTGATAGTCAACAAATGACTTTCCGTACGAAGGACCGTTTTCCTGAGACTGGGAATAAGCACCGGAATAAATAAAAACAAAAATTATAATAAGTAATAATCTGCTCATCTGACAATTTTTCTTTTCTGTTGAAACAAAACCTAACGGCAAAGATAAACTTAAAATCCCTTTGTTTTATATAAATTCGGGTATTTGAAAAAAAACGTTTGGCTGTAAAATACTATCATTTATAGTGTAGAAAATAATAGAGAAGGTTTTCTGCATAAGGACAGAATAAATGAAATAAAAGACACCATGCCGAATTACACAAAGAGAAGCGCTAAAAACTTATACACTTACAAAAAATGTTGCAATCGGCTACCCTATCTTTGCGCCATGCAAAAAATCGGAATATTAGGTGGCGGACAACTGGGCCGCATGTTGCTACAGGCTGCAGCAAATTATCCTGTTGAAACTTTTGTGATGGAAAATGACAAGGACTGCCCTGCTGCCCATCTTTGTAATCATTTTACCGAAGGAAATATAAGAGATTTTAACGATGTATATCATTTTGGTAAGCATTTAGACGCACTTACAATCGAAATTGAAAATGTGAATATTGATGCATTGGAGGCGCTGGAAAAAGAAGGAAAAAGAATTTATCCACGACCTTCGGTATTAAGAACCATTTGCAACAAGGTCATACAGAAAAAATACTATATTGACAATCAGATACCTACGTCGGAATACATCATCACTCATAACATCACAGAATTGGAAGCCCACAAAGCTTTTCTGCCGGCAGTACACAAATTGGCAGAGGGCGGATATGACGGACGTGGTGTGCAGGTGATACGTAAAACCGATGATATTGCAAAAGGATATGACCAAACTGCCGTGCTGGAAAAAATGGTGGAGGTGCAAAAGGAGATTGCAGTGATGATTGCAGTGGGCAATTCGGGCGAAATAGCCATTTACCCGCCGGTGCAAATGATTTTTGATGAGAAACTAAACCAGCTTGATTTTCAACTTTGCCCGGCCGATCTGCCTGAAAATGTGAAATGGAAGGCAGAAGCCATAGCGCTGACAACCGTAAAAAATTTCAACTCACCGGGTATTTTTGCAGTGGAAATGTTTGCTACGCCCGAAGGCAATGTATTGGTAAACGAAACAGCTCCCAGAGTACACAATAGCGGGCATCATACCATTGAAGCACACTACAGTTCTCAGTTTGACATGCTGTGGCGAATAATTTTGAACTATCCTTTGGGCAATACCATCGCTATTTCTTCTTCTGTAATAGTCAATATTATTGGCGCCGAGGGCCATCAGGGAAATGCCGTATATGAAGGATTGGAGGAAGTATTAAAAATAGAAAATGCTTTCTTTCATATTTATGGGAAAAAGCAAACCAAGCCCGGAAGAAAGATGGGACATGCCACCATCATCAGCAATGAAAGAGCAGATTTATTGTATCAGGCTAATAAAATAAAGAATACGCTGACTGTAAAGGGTAAATCAGAATAACGGATAATTTTTATTTTTTCATCCTCCGAATTCCAAAAAGCAAATTGAAAAAATAAAAACCAAATCCTCCTTCATTTTTCTTTAAGCTGGAGCAATTCTTTTATTGTGGTAAAGACACCCTGCAACACCATTCGGGCATTTGTGGCTACCTAATATTTTCGTAGGCATAAGTATTTCAACGTAATAGGTTACAATTTCGTTATTTTTCCTATTTTTAAGTCAGCATTTGATTATTAAAATCCTTGTTTTGCTTTACGCCATCCTTAAAATATATGTTCGTTTCATCATTCGGTTTTACTGTTATTCCATCCGAATAAACCGGCCCAAACTATTAAAACAAAAAGGGCCATTACTCATTGCCAGCAACCATCCTAATTCCTTTCTGGATGCCGTTTTTCTGGATATTCTTTTTGGCGAACCCATCTGGTCATTGGCACGTGGTGATGTTTTCCGGAAAAAATGGGCACGTCCTATCCTGCACAGCCTGCGTATTTTTCCGGTTTACCGCAATCGGGAGGGTGCCGAAAATTTGTCTGAAAATTATAAAACCTTTGATGCCTGCATCGAAATATTTAAACAGAACGGAGTGGTTGCCATATTTAGTGAAGGGCTTTGCGTAAAGGAGTGGCACCTGCGACCACTGCTCAAAGGTACAGCCAGGCTGGCCTTTAAAGCCTGGGAAGAAGGTATCCCGTTAAAAATATTGCCGGTGGGGATTAATTACAGTTCATTCGAAAGATTTGGCAAACAGATAGATGTAAATGTGGGTAATGCTTTTACTGTAGATTTATTTAATCTGCAAGATTCAGATGGAATCCTGAACCGGACATTCAATAAAAGATTAGAAGAAAAGTTCAAAAAATTGGTTTATGAAATTGCTCCCGAAGACAATGAAACTTTTGATCAAAAATTTAATATCAAAGCCAATCCGGTAAAAGAAGCAGTTTTGTTTCTGCCATCTTTATTAGGTAAACTATTGCACCTGCCCGGATATTATTTGACTAACTTCATCATCAAATATCTGAAAACCGACAAGGTCCACAACGACTCGATGAAGGTAGCATTTCTGATATTTGGATACCCGCTCTACCTGCTGGTCATTTTCTTTTTACTATGGCTCCTCACCGGCAGCATCTGGAGCCTCACTGCATTTTTACTATTGCCGCTTTTATTATTGGCTTATGTAAAACGAAAGGTGAAGAAGGATTGGAGGTGAGTGAATTATTACTATATATTCACATTTCAAATACTATTATAAAAACCATTCAGAATTATAAGCAAAAAACTTCTTATTGAAATTAAAATTAACCGGTATATTTGGAGGTTACAGGCGAACCACGAAACAGACAGTTACAAACGAAATATTGAAATAGTATGACATTTTTAGAATTAGCTGAACAAGTTTTAAAGGATGAAAATCGTCCATTGACTGCAAACGAAATCTGGACGTTAGCAACAGAAAAGGGCTACGACAAACTACTGAACAGTGAAGGCAAAACGCCTTGGCAAACTTTATATGCTCAAATCTATGTTAACGCAAAAGACAATCCAAAATCACTTTTCGCTCAGACAAATAGCCGGCCCAAAAAATTTTATCTGAAATCACAAGCTACACAATTTGACTTGGCAGCCATAGAAGATGAAACAGTTGAAATTGTATTACCTACAACAAACAAGAAAAAGAAGTTTGAGTATTTAGAGAGAGATTTACATCCTTTTTTAACTTACTTCGCTTATTATCATCTACTTTGCTATACAAAGACAATTAATCATTTACATTCATCGAAAAAAGAATTTGGCGAGTGGATTCATCCTGACATTGTTGGCTGCTATTTCCCATTTGACGAGTGGAAAAGCGAGGTTTATGATCTAAGCTCATCAATAAGCAACACAACTATTAAACTATTTTCATTTGAACTTAAACGTGAACTTAATTTTAACAATTTACGTGAAAGTTTCTTTCAGACAGTTTCAAATTCTTCGTGGGCTAACGAAAGTTATTTGGTCGCTGCTGATATTTCAAAAGAACAAGAATTCAGAGATGAACTTTCAAGACTTTCAACTTCATTCGGCATTGGAGTAATTCAACTAAACTTGGAAGACCCAGACTCATCTGAAATTATTTTTTCTGCAAAAAATCGAGAAAATCTTGATTGGGAAACGATAAACAAACTTACAATGAACACTGACTTTAAAGAGTTTATTTCAACGGTTAAAATTGACATCACCAGTAAGAAAATTCATAAAAAGGAATATGATACAATTTACGACACAGACAAATTAAAAATGAAAAATAATTAACTTGGGTGACTTTAACATACAAATTGACAAGAGGGAAGAAGAACGGCCTCAACTGCTGCCAGGTATAATATTGAATCTTAGATAAAAAAATCCCTGTTACATCCTTAACAATTGTAACAGGGAAGTCTATATAAAATTGAATTACTTAAAAGAAAACTCCTAATCTGATAGCCCACCGATTTAACGCAACTTTACCATCATTCCATTGTTTGTTGGAAGTAATGTCGGTAAAACCATTCTCAAATCCGAGACCAAAAAATAAGTCAGTTCTCTCAGCAAGTCTGTATTCACCACCGGCGCCCATTATCAGGCTCAGGTTAACCTTATTGGTTTGATTCATTACATTTACATTAGTTTCGGAAACGTTTCCACCACCTGTTTTAGTATATGAATAGTCTGCTCTGGAACGAATTAATGCACCCAATCCGCCACCAAACTGTCCCCACCAGCGAAATCCTTCATTCATATTAGTTTTCAACTTCACCGTGAGGGGAATATTCAGATATTGAAGTTTCAACAGATAATTCTGCTGGCCGGTAGCTTCTCCACGCCTGAGCCCTTTTGTATTGTCGCTATAAGATAGGCCTGCAGATGCATGCGAAACTTCCAATCCGGTGGCAAAAGCGCCTCTGCCATCTATGAACATAACATCAGCCATCAGACCATAATTTACCCCAAATTTGCTATCTGTCTTTGACACACCATTTTCCAAAGTTTTAAGGCTGTTTATAAAAACCGGATCCACTTTAAACCCAAGTCTTACTGGGCGGGGAAAATAACCATACTGCGCCTGCGCTGCAATGGCAACCATTAAAATAGTTGATAACAATACATATCTTTTCATAAAATTTAGATTTTTTTTAATTTTAAAAAATTAATAGGTTCAATTAACTATTAATGCGCAAAAATAAAGATTTGCAATTAAATGATATTTACCTCAGGTACAATCTCTATACCAAACTTTTCAAACACCGCAGTTCTGACAATTTTACTGATTTCCAGAATTTCATTACCGGTAGCTTTTCCATGATTTACCAGAACCAACGCCTGCTTATCATGAACGCCTGCGTCGCCTCTCCTAAACCCTTTCAGTCCACACCGGTCAATCATCCAGCCTGCAGCTACTTTCACTAAACCCTCTGTATTTTTGTATCCCACTATTCCGGGATATTTTTCTTTTAATAAATCAAATTGCTCTTCAGGAACAGAAGGATTCTTGAAAAAGCTTCCGGCATTACCAATTACAGCCGGATCAGGCAGTTTGGAAGTACGAATAGCGATCACGACATTGGCAATAGCCGCAATTGATAATTCCTGCACATTATCATCTTCTAATTGTTGTCGGATAGCGCCATATTCTATTTTGAAATGAGGCGTCTTACTCAACCTGTAAGTAACATCTGTGATAACAAATCTGTCTTTATACTTATGCTTAAAAACACTTTCGCGATAGCCAAATTCACATTCCGAGTTAGAAAATTTATAAGCCTGTGAAGTTTGCTTATCCATAGCAGTCAATTCATAAAAGCTATCCTTTACCTCCACCCCGTAAGCGCCAATATTCTGCATGGGCGATGCGCCCGCACATCCGGGAATCAATGCCAGATTTTCAATTCCCGACAGATTATTCTTTATGCAATACATCACAAAATCGTGCCAAACCACTCCCCCACCGGCTTTCAGGTAAACGAAGGAATCATCTTCTTTGACTTTCTCAATTCCTATCAATTCATTTTTTAAAATTAATCCATCGTAATTTTTGGTAAACAGCACATTACTTCCTCCGCCCAAAATCATGGGATTAAGTCCTTTCAACTTTGACCAGTTTAAAATTTCCTGTAATTCATCAATCGTTTTAAACCGCGAAAAATACCTTGCAGATACATCAATACTGAAGGTATTCAATGATTTTAATGAAATATTTTCTAAAATTTGCATAGCTTTAATAATGTGCAAAGTAAAATAAAAAAAAGAATGACAGAAAAAACAGCAACTATAATTGGCGCTACAGGGATGATCGGCTCTCTATTATTAAAATTATTATTGGAGGATGATTACTATGATACCGTGAGGATTTTAGTGAGAAAACCTATAACTATCACACATAAAAAATTAGACGTAAAACTAGTAAATTTTGATGACTACGAATGGCTCAGACTATCATTGGAAGGAAGTAATGCGGTATTTAGCTGTATCGGAACTACTCAAAAAAACGTGAAAGGAGATAAAGAGTTGTATTGGAAAATCGACCATAACATCCCCGTGAAAGTATGCAAAATTGCTAAAGAAACAGGTTGCAGAAAATTTGTTATGATATCTTCGGTTGGCGCTAATAGCAATAGTAAAAATTTTTACCTGAACCTGAAAGGAAAAACCGAAGAAGATATAATTGCAACTGGGATGGAGCAAATCCATATCATGCAACGTTCGATGCTATGGGGCAAACGGAATGAGAGCAGACCACTCGAATCTTTTGCTCAAAAAACCATTCGACCCATTTCAAAAATCATGACAGGCAGTATGGAAAAGTACCGGGCTATTGAAGGAGCACATCTTGCACAAGCCATGATTATGGCATCAAAGAAAACCGCCGAAGGCATCTTTCGATATACCTACAAAGAGATGATGGAATTAGCCAAAACCTCTTTCTAAATAAATTATTCTTTCATTCTTGACCACACTTCATATATAGGGTCTCCTTTGGAACTGAGTCCGGAGTGAATCCAGTTGCCGTTTTCAAGCCTGGCATCAAAGCTCAGCGATGCACCTACCCTGGAATTATCTCTTGAAAAAAATTCGATATTCTCTGTATATTTTCCGTCTTTAAAAGTGTAAGTGCCGCCACCGGTTCCCGAAAACTCACCGGTTTCAATATTGATGGCAGCCCATTGAAATCGTGTCGCACTCAATAATTTCAGTGTTCTTCTTGCACGCAAAGGAATATCCACCATTTTTCCATCTTGTCTTCTTTGAGTAATCCGCCAATTACCTGCCAGGTTTTTATTCCCTTCATCAACCTGTGTCCAAACCATTTCTTTTCCATTCAAATCCGTAATAAATTTCCCGTCTTTTTTTCTATGAAAAACGAAGGTCTTGGTTTTACCTACATTTGATTTATCGTAGGAGTCAAATTTAATATCAATGACCAATTTACTGTTATCAAAATGACAGTTTCCGCCCCAGGTATGGGCGAATAATTTGTTTACTCTATCATACTGAGTTATCATGCAAAACCCATCGGCCGCCACCATTGTATGCTCTACTGATTCATTGATGATATGCCAGGCACCCTCAGGAAAATTATTTTTTGGAAACTCATTTTCAGGCTTTGAAGCTGATGAATTTGATAGAACAATAAAACTCAGAAATACAATTGTTAAAAAAGTTTTCATTTGCTTGCTTTTTATATTTTTAAAAAATCAGGGGGAATGTTCAAGTAATAATTTTTTCAGTTTTAAAAATCCTCCTAACCCTTTTTGTAAGACTACTTGAAATTGGTTAGTACCTTACAAATTTCATTCTTTTATTTCAGATTGTCCAGCACTTTAAACATCTTCTTTGTTAGTCCAAGCTGACTGCCATTATAATTATTTACCAAAAAAGAAAAAACATACTCTTTACCCTCTTTTGACTTTTGATAACCGCAAAAGCCCTTCACTCTGTTGATAGTTCCGCTTTTCATTTTCGTATTGTTATAAACCGGAAAGGCTTCGTAATATTCTTTAAACCAGGGTTGTTTTTTTGCATACTGCAAAACTGTTACCTGAGCCTTTGTTGTCGTTCTGTTTTGTGGCGACAAACCTGAACCGTCATAGAGATGTAGCGCTTCGGGATCAATTCCTCTAGCCTTCCAAAAATCTATTAATATATCTAATCCGTCATCAGTAGAGGCTAAATTATTTCTTTGCAACGCCAGTGTTTTTACAAGCGCTTCGCCATAGAGGTTAATGCTTTTTTGCAAAAACCAATAAATCAGGGAGGACAGTCCGGGAGATTGAGTTGCATAAATCCACTCCACATTCTGAGCAGATTTTTGAACAACCTGATAATCTTCCTTTTCTATTTTAATAGAATCCTTCAGGAAATTTACTATTGTTTTTACAAACTGATTCATTGGGTTATTCATCGCTCCCGAAACCACAAACCCGCTTTGGCCTACGGGAATTGTTCCTAATAGCACCCCATCAATATTACCCATAGATGGTAAATACGCAAAACTATTATCACCCGTTCCTCTACCAGCAGCAGTGGCTTTAGAAATAATTTCGTAATCGTAAAGCGTAGGATTTGTTTTTACCACAGTTACTGAATCGCCAATATTATTGCCCGATTTCAGTATGAGATCATACTGATTTTCACGCCAGTTGATGGGCAATGCACCGGCGCCATAATAATTTCCTACATCCTGCCAAATCCAACCATCCGGAATCGTTTCAGCATCCCACCTTTCTGAATTAATTATTACAGATTTCAAATTTGTGATTCCTTTGTTGTACAAAGCAGTTTTAAGATTCGTCAAAAAAACACTTTCTTTAGTATTGTTCCATCGCCAACTGCCAAGTGATGGATCGCCGGAGGGTTCAATGTACAGGCTTTTTCCTTCGGGAGTTGCAACAATTCCAAATTTAGTTTCATAGCTAAAATCCTTCCCAAGCAACTCAAATGCAGTGGCTGCGGTAATAACCTTTTCGGTAGAAGCAGGCGCCATTCCAATATTTCCATTCTGGTCGTAGATAACTTTTCCGGTACCCGCATCTACAATGTATAAAGACGAAATAGCAAATTTTAACTGGTCGTCATTATTAAAAACATTCATTGCCGCACTAATTTTTTCGGCAACCTGTGCATTTACAAAAAAGGAAATGAGTAATAAGTTACAGAATACTATTATTTTCTTCATCAGGCTTGTTTAATATTTTTACGCTTCAATTTCTCAAAAACCCAGAAAATTCCTGCTGCCACAATAAATATGGCTGCTAAGATAAGAATTGCAAATTTTATTGATGCAAACAAACCGGTACAAAAACTGATAAGTGCACTTCTGTTGCCATTGAGCGATTGCAACATCAGTAGATTTTCAGCCACATCAAATGTTCCCGCAACCAAAGAAAGTTTTGCAAAAAACCAACCTGTTCTAAACCAATTTCTTTTTTCATAAAACTGTAGCGCCAGTCCTTTACACATCAAAAAAAACAATCCCGTGTAAAAGAAAATAAACAGAAAATCCCAGTGAGTATTATTAACAGCATCACTCAACACATTTTTCTTTTCCCAAATACCGATGACGGCGTCTGTCTTCTGCTTTGTAAAAGCAAGCTCCAGATTAACGATTTGATGAGGTGTTTCAACCGTTTTTAATGGAGCACCGGTTTTGCCCATAATATTCAGCATCCCAAAAGTACCGCCAAGGAAAAACAAAAACAGAATCCATTTCATACTGCATCATTTTACTGTACCAATTATTGATAAAGGTATGACAAAATTGTGTGGCATCCCTCATCTTTCCTCAAACAAACATCGCTATTTTTGCCTATAAATCAATTGCATGAATCAACTGAACGCCTCAATAATCACTATCGGAGATGAACTATTAATTGGCCAGACTATTGATACCAACAGCGCTTTTATTGCGCAGGAATTTAATGATTTGGGTATATGGGTAAAACGACGCGTGGCAGTAGGAGATAATTTTGAAGATATCTGGAACGCTTTAGATGAAGAATCCGGTCAATCTCAAATCATCATCATCACCGGAGGCTTGGGGCCAACAGCAGACGACATTACCAAACCTTTGCTTTGCAAATATTTTGGTGCCGAATTGGTACTGAATGAGGAGGTTTTGAAGCACGTAGAATATCTTTTTCATCAGGTTTTCCGCAGACCGGGGCCATTACTCAAAAGAAACATTATGCAAGCCGAAGTACCTGATAATTGCACCGTTTTGCACAATGCATTAGGCACAGCGCCCGGCATGTGGTTCGAAAAAGATAATCAAAAAGGTGAAAAAACAATTTTCGTTTCATTGCCGGGAGTACCGCACGAAATGAAAGGCCTCATCACCAATGAAGTAATACCACGCCTTTTACAAGAATTTACCATGCCTGCCATTGTCCATCGTACTGCCTTCACAGCTGGTATGGGCGAATCCGGCGTAGCCGAAATCCTGCAGGACTTTGAAAACAATCTGCCTGAAAATGTCAAATTAGCCTATCTGCCTTCCTACGGAATGGTAAAACTCAGACTTACCGCCAGAGGTGAAAATAAGGCAGAAGTAGAAGCTGTGGTAAGCCGATATTTTGATGAAATGCAAAGCTACCTGAAAGACATTCTGGTAAGCAATCAGGACGAACCGATGGAGGAAATCATCGGTAAACTATTAAAGGGAAAAAACAAAACATTAGCCACTGCCGAAAGCTGTACCGGCGGTTATATTGCACACCTGATTACAACCGTTCCCGGTTCTTCGCAATACTTTAAGGGTACTGTGGTTGCTTACTCCAACGAAATCAAGATGAAAATACTTGATGTTTCGGAACAAACCCTTACAGAAAAAGGCGCTGTGAGTGAAGAAATCGTGCAGCAAATGGTAAAAGGTACACTCGATAGGTTAAATACCGATTATGCTGTGGCTACTTCGGGCATTATGGGTCCTGATGGCGGCAGTATCGAAAAACCTGTAGGCACGGTATGGATAGCAGCAGGAAATAAAAACAAAATAATCACCAAAAAATTCCACTTTCGGTTCGACCGTCAGCGCAACATCCAACTGAGCGCTATCAATGCCTTAAACCTGCTTCGAATTTTTATACTTGATAATTAAGGCTAAATTAGCGTACAATTGTTATTTTTGTTCTGAATAGTCTGTGATTTATAGGCTATTTAATTTTTATTTATAACATTTATCACATGGCAATCGTTGACTTAATTCTGCCAAAACTTGGCGAAAGCATTATGGAGGCTACCATTCTCAAATGGATGAAGAATGTGGGCGACCCCGTTAAAATGGATGAAAGCATTTTGGAAATTGCCACAGATAAGGTGGATAGTGAGGTACCGAGCACTGCCGAAGGAACACTTTATGAAATATTATACAATGTAAATGACGTAGTGCCTGTTGACTCGGTAATTGCAAGAATTAAAACAGCCGGAGGCGATGACGCGGTTGTGCTACCAACCCAAAAGGAGGAGCCCGAAAACCTCAATGAAGAACATTTTGAAGTGGTTTCTACCGAAATAAAAAAACCTGAGCCCTCGTTAGGTAATGGCAATGCCAGATTTTATTCGCCTTTAGTATTGAATATTGCTGCAAGCGAAGGTATCGGCATGAGTGAACTGGAGCAAATTCCGGGTACCGGAAAAGAAGGACGAGTTACAAAAAATGATATTCTGGAATATGCTGCAAAACGAGGAAAAAACATTCCTGTTTCTTCTCAACTTTCTACACCACAGGTCATTGAAAAACAGGTTCCTGTTCAAACCCAGAATAACGAAATCACCACTTATACCGGCAACGTGGAAATTGTTGAAATGGATCGTATGCGAAAGTTGATTGCCGACCACATGATACGTAGCAAACAAACCAGCGCACATGTTACCAGCTTCTCCGAAGCGGATGTAACCAATATGGTTTTATGGCGTGAGAAGGTTAAAAACGAATTTGAGAAAAGAGAAGGCGCCAAACTCACATTCACTCCTTTAATCATTGAAGCAATAGTTAAGTGTATCAAAAAATTTCCATTAATAAACAGTTCTTTGGATGGCGATAAAATTATCATCAAAAAAGACATCAATATCGGTATGGCTACGGCGTTGCCATCAGGAAACCTGATAGTGCCGGTAATCAAAAATGCAGAGCAACTGAATTTGGTTGGGTTAACAAAGAAAGTAAACGGTTTGGCCGATGCTGCCAGAAACAGTAAGCTGAAAGCCGATGATACACAGGGTGGAACTTTTACCTTTACCAATGTGGGTACTTTTGGCAGTCTGATGGGCACACCCATCATCAACCAGCCACAAGTAGCCATTATGGCGGCAGGAGTAATAAAAAAACGGCCGGTAGTGGTAGAAACGCCCAATGGCGACAGCATTGCTATACGGCACATGATGTACCTGAGCATGAGCTACGACCATCGCATTATTGACGGCAGCTTAGGCGCTACCTTTGTTACCGCAGTAGCAAAAGAATTAGAAAATTTTGAGGGAAAAGATTTGTAACCGACCGATAATTTTATGGAAATATTTTTACAGGAGCTTTTTAAAACCCAACAATACGATAATAAAAATTTTTTTCTGCTTGCAGGTCCGTGCGTTGTAGAAAATGAAGAAATGGTGATGCAGACTGCCGAAAAGGTTTTTTCAATCTGCCGCAACCTGGGCATACCCTATATTTTTAAATCGTCATACAGGAAAGCGAACCGCACCAGCGCCACTTCATTTACGGGTATTGGCGATGAAGCCGCTTTGAAACTATTAAAAAAAGTGGGCGAAAACTTTCAGATTCCGGTGGTTACGGACATTCATGCTCATGAAGAAGCTGCCCTTGCCGCCCAATATGCAGATGTGCTGCAAATACCGGCGTTCCTCTGCCGACAGTCAGATTTATTGGAAGCAGCAGCAAAAACCGGCAAGATTATCAACATCAAAAAAGGTCAGTTTCTTAGTGGCCCTTCCATGAAATTTGCAGTTGAAAAAGTTAGAAATAGCGGAAACAACAAAATAATGCTTACCGACCGGGGCAATTCTTTTGGCTATACCGATCTGGTTGTAGATTTCAGAAATATTCCCTGGATGAAGGAACATGGCGTGCCTGTGGTGATGGATTGTACCCACAGCCTGCAGCAACCCAATCAGCCGGGAGGAGTTACCGGAGGAAATCCCGAACTGATAGGAACTATTGCCAAAGCGGCAATTGCTACCGGCGCACACGGACTGTTTATAGAAACTCATCCTAATCCTTCGATAGCCAAAAGCGATGGCGCCAATATGCTGAAATTGGATTTGCTTGAAGGTTTATTGGAACAGTTGGTGAAGATCAGGAAAGTAGTAGTTTAAAATCATCAATACCTGTATTAAAACATCTTTATTAACCCAAATGCAAAAAAAAGTTCTCGTAATAAAATTAGGTTCGGCCGTTATTACCAACAGTAGCGGCAATATAAATAAAGCAGTTATAAAAAAAATAGCCACAGAGGTTAGTGCGCTTTCAAAACAATACAAAATAGTTTTGGTGAGCAGCGGCGCAGTGAGCAGTGGAAAAAAATATCTGGATAATTATAAAGGAACACTTATGCAGCGAAAAGCAGCAGCAGCAATCGGCAATCCTATACTTATCCAACTTTACAGAAATTATTTTCAAAAACAGGGGCTTATTGTAGCCCAGGCGCTTTGTGAAAGAGGCCATTTCAGCAACCGAAACCAGTTTCTGCAACTGAAAGAAACCTTTACCACCTTTTGGCAAAACAATGTTATTCCGATAGTGAATGAAAATGATGTAGTCAACAGTCAGGAATTGAAGTTCTCGGACAATGACGAACTGGCAACCCTTATCGCAATTGGGTTTGATGCCGAAAGCCTTATGCTATGCACCTCGGTAGGCGGTCTGCTCGACGGTTCGGGCAATATTATTGAAGAAGTGGAGAATATCAAGGGCGAAACCCTTTCATTGGTAAAAAAAGAAAAATCGGAATTTGGTCTTGGTGGTATGCTGTCCAAACTCACCTTCACCAGGCTGGCCACCAGCTTAGGAATTAAAGTGCTGATGTGTGGCCTGAACGGCAAAAAGCCGCTAACCGATGCCCTGAACCATAAAACAGGCACAAGGTTTATTGCAGGGAAATCCAATCTCAAAAACCGTCAAAAATGGTTGGCAAGCGGTTCCATTACGCTTGGTAATATTTATGTGGATAAAGGCGCTGCCAAAGCGGTTGCTGCCCGCAAAAGCCTGTTGACAGTGGGCATTTCACAGGTGGAAGGCAATTTTTCAGCCGGGGAAGTAGTGCAACTAATGACTGACGAAACCATTATCGGCGTTGCAAAAACCAAACATAGCGCTACAGAACTCAGAAAGAAACTGAAAGAAAAAAATATAATCGCTGCTCATGCCAATGATATTGTATTATTGTAAAAAAAGCTGAATGAAAGACATAAAATTATTTGAAAACAAAAAAATTCGTTCTAATTGGGATAGCGAACAAGAGAAATGGTTTTTTTCCATTGTTGATATTATAGAGGTTTTAACTGACAGTCCGAGACCAAGAAAATATTGGAGTGCACTAAAGACAAAGCTAAAACTGGAAGGCAGTGAGTTGTCCCAAAACTTGGGACAACTGAAAATGCAATCAGAGGACGGTAAGTTTTATCTAACTGAGGTAGCTGATACTGAGCAATTATTTCGATTAATACAATCTATTCCATCTCCTAAGGCTGAGCCATTTAAGCAGTGGTTGGCAAAAGTTGGCTACGAAAGAATAGAAGAAAGTCAAGATCCGGAAAAATCGATTAACAGAGCTATGGAAAATTACCTAAAATTGGGTTATAGTACTTCTTGGATAAACCAAAGATTAAAAAGCATTGAAGTTAGAAAAGAATTAACTGATGAATGGGAAAATAGAGGTGTTAAAAAAGGGCAAGAATTCGCAACTCTTACTGATATTATTACTCAAGCATAGAGCGGAAAAACAGTTGGGCAGTACAAAATTTTCAAAGGTTTAAAGAAAGAAAATCTACGAGATAATATGACAAACCTGGAGCTTGTGCTGAATATGTTAGCAGAAGCAACTACTACAGAAATAAGCAAAGAAAATAATCCAAAAACTTTTGAGGACAATAAAAGAATTGCAAAAAAAGGTGGTGAAATTGCCGGAGATACAAGAAAGAAAATTGAACAGCAAACGGGTAGAAGTATTGTCAGCCCACAAAACGCAAAAATTTTTAAAGAATACAAGAAGAATAGAAAATTAAAGTAGTTTTTCAATTTAGATTATAGAATAATTAATTTTAGCAGCATTGATGCTACATAGGACAATTCCCACCTTTTTCTTGATAAAAGGTGGAGCCAAAAATCAAGCCCTCCCGTGCCGGTACGGACGGGGTTGTGAAAAAATTAGCTAAAAATAATTTTTCTCATCTAAACCTGCCGAACTTCTCCACCGTCATTTCGGAGCGAAGCGGAGAAATCTTATTGTTTTGGATACGAGGAGATCTCTCACTCCGCTTTGCTTCGTTCGAGATGACGCGAAAAAAGAACCCGAAATGTCGGTTTGAAAAAGCTATTTTCTT
>ENA-UOUJ01000487-UOUJ01000487.1-activated-sludge-metagenome-genome-assembly--contig:-NODE-487-length-26698-cov-4.722516_pt1 | contig 26698 bp, 27 predicted proteins | sample MGYA00249839_ERZ747224 | MGnify/ENA primary metagenome ERZ747224 (study PRJEB28782, sample SAMN03220277) | activated sludge metagenome | biome: wastewater; feature: sewage sludge; material... | reverse complement strand
GCTTGGGCACGGCCATCGAGCGCTTGCGCGTGCGCGGTGCGGCGCCGCGCCACGTGCCGCGGCGGTCACGCCATTGCACGAGAAACCAGAGCGATTCCTCGTCGTTCGCAGCAGCCGAGGCGTCCCAGCGCAGCATGAGTTCCCCGGCCTTCGAGTCGGCGCCGTCGACGTCGATCGACACCTTCGGCGGCTCCGGAATCGGCCAGCGCTGGAGTTCTTTCTCGCATTCGGCGAGCACCATGCTGCGGGCGCGGGGGTCGAAGGCGATCGCGTGCCGGATCTTCACCGGCCAACCGGCGCCATGGCACGAGCAGCCGCAGCCGGTTTCATCGACGTACAGGCACGCGGTGCGCAGCAGTTCGCCTTTCTCGTCGAGCAGTTCGATCGAGAATTCCGTCTTCTCGGCGCCGTGCGGGCGCGGTCGCGCGTCGAAGTGAAACGCCGGCTGGAAGCGCACGCTGCGGTCGCGCAGGATGTCGAAGCGCAGGAACAGCGTCGGCTGCTTGATCGCGATCCAGTCACCGCGCGGTTCGGGCCTGCGTCCGGCGGCGAATGCGGCATCGGCCGCGGCGCCCGCCGCGAACTCGGGAATGCGGCTCATCAGCGCCTTGTAGGTGTACGGACTGATCCAGCGTCCGCCCGAATAGCCCATCATGTCGTGTGCCGTGGAGGGCGGCAGGACCTGGCCGAAGGCCGGCCGCATGTCGAAGCCGTATTCGCCGATGCTGTCCGAATCGAAGCCGGCATAGCGCGGATAGTCGTCGTCGGTGTTCTTCGGTTCGGCGCAGCGTGTGACGTTGTCGCAGGGCGCGTGCTTGCGTCCGAGCGCGTGGCCGATCTCGTGCGCGGCGGTGCCCTGCGCGCCGATCCGCCCGACCGCCGCGCCACCGCCGCCGCATCCGCCGACCGATCCGGTGTCCACGCCGGCGTTGTACAGCCCGTAGACGATGTCGTCGGAATCGCCGCGCAGCTCGGCGACCGCATCCTTCAGGTCGCCCATCTTGTCGCAGCCGTCGTTGATGTCGGACTTCACGTCGGCGTCGTAGCTCATCGTGACGAAGCTCGAGATCACGACCTGTGGAATCGGATAGACGGCCTCGGTGAAGCCGAACAGCGCGGTGAAGTCGGCCATCGTCGGCGCCGCCAGCTGCGTCGGATCGCTGACGTCGTCGCCGGTGTAGGCGATGCCGACCGCCATGATCGAAAGGTCGGGCATGGCCTCGAACGACAGCGTGCGCACGAAGTCCGCCGAGAACTGGCTGCGGTCGAGCACGTCGAAGACGCGCGCGACGAAGTCGATCGTGCCCTGGCAGAGGGCCTCGGGAATCAGGAAGTTCAGCGTGTGGTCACGCTGCCCGCGGTCGATCGACGCATCGCGTCGCGGCGCGATCGCTCGCGACGCCGGGATCGTCGTGGTGGCGCCGGCGACGGTCACGAGCAGCTCGCCCGACAGCGACGCGATCGGGGCCAGTCCGCTCGACGCGTCGTAGTCGACGTACAGCCTGACGACCGCGGGCTTGGCGGCGACGAGCCGGATCGAGTTGTCGGGAAACACGTTCGCCGCATCGAGATGGCGATCGCTGCGGAAGTGCTGGATCGCCTGCGTGATCTCGGCGTCGACGACGATCAGGTCGCCGCGTGGCGCTCCGGGCGCCGGCGGCGCGATCCCGACCAGGTCGGCGAGCAGCGTGAATTCGACGAGGCCCCCGTAGGGGTCGTCCCAGTTGCCCGACCAGTCGCGCAATCCGAAGTTGCCGGAGACGTCGACCTTGGTCGGATCGGCGCCGTTCACGCTGGCGTTCAGTTCGACGATCAGCCGTCCGAGATGATGGTCTTCGCCGTTCTCGAAGCTGGCCGAATAGCCGGTGATCCCGACGGCTGCCTGGCGCACGGCGCGGGGGAAGGCGAACTGCGCGCTCGCCGATTGCGGGCCGGTGTCTTCGGTCGACGGAAAGTGAAAGGAGCTGGATCGCAGATCCATCGGAAACCTCCGCTGGAAGCGATGCCGACAGGCGAAGCCGGCACGTCGAGCCAAGATTGCCGTGGTGCGCTCCTTTTTTCGTCCCATATGCTGGGGAGTCGTCGCCTGGCTGATGGCCTGCGGCGTTGCAGCCATTTTCCGGGCCTCGTCGACCGGCTTCCTCGAAGCGATTTCGATCGCTGCTTCGCTGCTTCGCGAGTCATGCCTCGCGCATCGGCATCGTCGTGCGACAGCGCGGATAGTTCGCGCAACCCCAGAACGACTTTCCGTTGTCGCGCGACGCACGCTCGACGAGCTTGATCCCGCAGTTCACGCAGGTCGGCCGCCAGTACTCGCCCTCGGTGGCGACCGCCAGCAACGCAGCCTGCTCCTGCTCGGAGCGCTTGGCAATCAGGCGCAAGAGGCTCTGCCCATCCAGAAGATGGATGCCGTTTCCTGAAGCGAACTCGATCGCGTCGGGCGTAAAGGCCGACGTGGTTGCGAACTGGGCGCGGTGCAATCCGTGCGATGCCATGACGCCCCGCAGTTCGCGCATCTTGTCGACGCCGACGCGTCTGCCGTTCCAGTGCTTGCACTGGACGATGCCGACCGGTGTGTCGGGTTGCGATCGCGCGTAGAGCCACAGATCGACACCACCGTCGGCCCCGTGCGACTGCGATCGCGTCTCGAATCCGGACATCCGGAACAGGGCTTCGACAAGTGCTTCGAAGCGGCGCCATTCGATCTGCGACAGAAGTTCCGGAGACAGGCGCGACGGTGAATCCCGGGTCACGGCCGTTTCCTCGTTCCCGGATTCTTCGTCGGCCGCTGCGAATGATCCGTTCGGCGCCTGCTCCCGGATCGTTGCGCGCTCGGCGCTTCCGTCGACGGGTTTCCGCTGCCGGGGATCCTTGCTCGCGGAGCGTTCGGGCCTCGCCTGACGGATTCCTCGCGCTGTGACTTGCGCTGCTGCCGCCGAAGGGGTGCGCGTTTGGAGGTGCTGCACAAGCAAGAGCACCGCTCCCAGACCGAACAGGAGTCCGCCGATCGGCCTGACGCTCGTCAGCGGTTCGGTCAGCGGCGAGGCGCCGAGGATGCTCGGGAGGATGACAAGGAACGCGCCGCCGGCGAGCGCCTGGAGCGCCGCGGCTTTTCTTCGCCTTGCGACCGCGCCTGCTTTGCTGCGCTCCTTCTTCGGCATGCTCTCGCCCGGTCTCAACAGCCCAGTGCGCGGAATCGCTTTCTTGCAGCGAGCAGTTCTTTCTGCACCGATTGCAGTGAATCGCCCGCAGCCGATCGCTCGATCGCTTCGCGACGAGAGATCGTCCGGTCCAGAGCCCCGCACTCGACTTGCGCGGAAGCGGGAAGCCGCTGTCGGCGCTGGGCGACTTTCAATTGGCCAGCGTCCATGCCGGTAAGCGGCTTCAACGCGTCTGCGATCAGTTCACGGTGCGATTCCCGGCTGATGTCGTGGCCGACGCGTTTGTGCCCCGACATCTTGTCGAGGCCACGAGTCGGCGATATGTCCACGACTTGGGCGCCGAGGCACGGCGAGTCCGAATAGGACGCTTTGCCGTCCACGAAGCACTTGTAGACGATTCGGGACGGAGAGGGTAGCGCCCCCGATTGGGCGAGTACGGTCGCTGCGTTCGTCAGCAGCAAGACCGTGATGGCGATACCGCGCTCGCTCATCGCTCGCTCGAACAGCAGGTGACGAACTCAACGGAGGCAAGGAAGACGATGCGTCTCTTCGTCATCGAGGGATTTCGGTTTGGGTCTGATGGGTGGCAGCGCGCATCGAGCGCTCGATTGCGCCCGAATCATAGCCACGCCTCGGCGCGCGCAGGGCCGCGTTCGGCATACTCGGGGACGAATGGCGGTTGGCGCGGAACGAGCGCGCGCCTTGCACAGCGTCAGCTGCGCGCTCAAGAAGCCACGGTTACGGCGGGCGACAAGCCGAGCTTGCGCGCCTTGCGTGCGAAGCGCCGGTCGTCGAAGGTCATCAGCGCCATGTAGTGGCTGCTAACGACCTGTTAGCGGAACAGCAGTGCGATCAGTACCCAGTCGGTTTGCAGTCTTGGGCTTTAGGACCGAATTCGGACTATATTTAGTCACATGAGCGAAACGAGGAGTCAGGCGATGAGGTTCTCTACGCACATCAAGCCCATCAGCTATCTCAAGAGCCATGCGGCCGAGATCGTCAAGGATATTTCCGAGTCCCGCGAGCCCATGCTCATCACCCAGAACGGCGAAGCCAAGCTTGTGGTCATGGACGTGCGCACCTACGAGCAACAGGAAGAAACCATGGCCCTCCTGAAGATTCTCGCCATGGGCAACCAGGATATCGAGCAAGGCCGTTTCCGTGACGCCGAGGGCGTTTTTGCGGAACTCGACGACGAAGAGCGCGAATGAGGGCTGTCCTCCTTGCCGGCGCCGAAGAGGACTTGAAGGAACTGCGTCGCTACATCGTGAGGAGCTTCGGAAACACCGCCTGGCGAGAGACCTACGAAAAGATCCGGGCATCCGTCCGCTCCGTTCAGCGCTTCCCCCGAGGCGGCTCCATCCCCGATGAAGTCGTCGACGTGGGCCTGCAGCAGTACCGCCAAGTGGTTTCAGGCATGAACCGCATCCTCCATGAGGTCAGGGAGGAAGTGATCTACATCCACGTCATTTTCGACACCCGCCGAGACATGCGAACCCTTCTTTCGCGCAGGCTGCTGATCTCCCGACGTCACACTCACCCTGCACCGACCTCGACGGCTGCTCCGAAGACGCCTTCCGCGCGCATCGCGTCCAGCCTGGCCGGGTCGTAGCCGAGTACGGTACGCAAGACTTCCTCGGTGTCGCGGCCGAGATGGGGCAGCAGGTTTCGAGCCTCCACCCGGCTCTTCGACAGCTTGTACGGAGGATTCGGAACCTTGAACGGCTCCGACGGCGTCCCGACGGTGGCCATCGACTCGCGATGTTGCGCCTGCGGGTCCGACATGGCCTCGCCCACCGTCCGGTAACGCGCGCAGGGCACGCCGGCCTGCATCAGGATCCGCTCGCATTCCAGCGCGGTGCGCCGCGAGGTCCATGCCTCTACGATTCCGAGCAGCGCGTGCCAGTTCGCTTCTCTTTCGGCCACCGAAGCGAAGCGCGGGTCGGTCTTGCCATGCGGGAATCCGATCACGTCGAAAAGCGCCGCCAGGTTGCGCGGCGTGATCGCCGCGACCATGACCCAGCCGTCGCTGGCGCGCACCGGCTGGTAGACCTGACGCTGCCGCTCGGCGGGGAATTGCGCGTTCTGCAGTTCGTAGATCAGCATGCCCAGCACCGAGTCCATCAGCGATACGTCGATGCTCTGGCCGCGCCCGGTGCGGTGGCGCTGCAGCAGTGCGGTCTGGATCGCGCTCGCCGCGTGGATCGCCCCGAGGACGTCGGCCATGAAGATGCCGTTGTTCGCCGGTCGCGAGCTTTCGCCCTGGTAGCGTGTGAAGGCATCCTCGTAGCCCGAGGCGGCGTGGATGATCGGCGCATAGGCCGGGGCCTGCGACATCGGCCCGCTCTGGCCGAAGCCGGAGATCGCGCAATAGATCAGGCGCGGGTTGTCGTGTGCGAGCGTTTCGTAGTCGAGCCCCAGCCGTTTCATCACGCCGGGTCGGAAGTTCTCGACGACGACGTCGGCCAGGGCGGCCAGTTCGCGCGCCGCCTGCAGCCCCGACGGCGTGTGCAGGTCGAGAACGGTGCTGCGCTTGCCGCAGTTCATCGACGAGAAATAGGTGCTGATGCCGGCGCGAAAGGGTGGACGCTGGCGCACCATGTCGCCTTCGGGCGGCTCGATCTTGATCACGTCGGCACCCGCGTCGGCGAGCATGCGCGTGCACATCGGACCCGACATCACGATCGTGAAGTCGACGACGCGGATGCCGGCGAGCGCATCCACGCGCGCAGGCGAAGAACCGGTTTCCATCGTTTGCGTTTCCATCCATTTATCTGGGCAGGCCCAGCGCGCGCTGTGCGATCAAGCTGCGCTGGATTTCGTTGGTGCCGATGCTGATCACCCACATCAGCGAGTGGCGCAGCTTCTGCTCGAGGCGCCCGTGCATCGGAGCTCCCGCAGCACCGGCCGACAGGGTCGCCTCCATGCCGAGGATGTCGAGGGCCGACTCATGGAAGCGCTCCATCAACTCGCCGGCGAAAACCTTGGTGACCGCTGCTTCCCAGGTCGGCATCTCGCCCCGTGCGAGGATCCGCACGCATTCGAGCGCGAGCTGTCGGCCTGCCTCGATCCGGGCCGCATGGCCGCCGATCGTGTCGCGCACCAGGGGGTCGAGCCGCAGCGGCCGGCCGTCGACCTCGAGCCCGCGGATGTATTCGCACATCTCCGCGAACTGGCTCGCGAGCTTCATCAGGATGCCGGCGCCGACGAACGCGCGCTCGGTGCCCAGCGATCCCGTGAGGATTTCCCAGCCACGACCGGGCTCGCCGACCAGGGCGTCGGCCGGAACACGCACGTCGTCGAAGAAGGTGTTGCAGAACTCGCCGTCGTACATCGTCCTGATCGGCTTGCGCGTGATGCCGGGCGTGTCGGTCGGCACGACGAACATGCTGATGCCCGCGTGCGGAGGCTTCGCGGCCGGATCGGTGCGCGCCGCCAGCCACATGTAGTCTGCCCAGTAGGTCGTGGTCCAGATCTTCTGGCCGTTGATCACCCATTCGTCGCCGTCACGCACGGCGCTCGTCCGGATCGAGGCGAGATCGGAGCCCGAGTCGGGCTCGCTGTACCACATGCCGTACATGACTTCGCCGCGCAGCAGTTCCGGCAGGTAGCGCGCCTGCTGCTCGGGCTGACCGAAGCTCATCCACGCGGCCGCCTGGATCGGCGCGCCGGCGCGGGGCGCATCGACGCGGTTCATCTCCTCGAGAAAGGCCATCCAATGGTAGGGCGAACGCTGCTGGCCGCCGAAGCGCGCCGGCCAGGTCAGGCCCAGCCATCCGGTCTCTCCGAGTTCACGGGCGAACTGCGGTTCGTGGTCGCGATGTGCGTGCTCCGACGCCTCGTAGGCCTCGCGGCGGTGTGCGGGCCAATGCTCGGCGAGCCAGGCGCGCACCTCGCCTCGAAAGGCATTGGCGGACTCGCCGAGGTCGAGCTCGGGCAGCTCGGCCGGCTCTTCGTCCAGGTAACGCGCGGCGAGCTCTTCATGTGCGGCGCGCTCGCCGCCGTGCCGCACGACGTCGAGGTGGACCCGCCTGAAATGGCGAGGCGCCTCATGATCTTCGGCATAAGCGATGGCACCGAATGCATGATGGGTTTCGAGCGAAACCTGGCGCAGCGACGAGCTCGCCTGCGCGAAGGCGGCCGCCGCGAAACTGCGCCAGTCATCGACGCGGCGATCGTGATGGGCGGCGGCGTTGTCCAGGCTCGCATGCACCGCCCGCAGCGCGATCAGGTTGTCCGCAAGCTTGTGCTGGATCGCCTGGAAGCGGCCGATCGGCTGGCCGAACTGCCTGCGATCCTTCGCGTACTGAACGACGAGCTCGAACGAGCGATCCGCCGCGCCCCAGGCGCGTGCCGCGTGTGCCAGGCGCGAGATCGAGAGCAGGTCGCGCACGCGTTCCCGACCGAGCGCGACTACGTCGGCAGGGACGTCATGGAGATCGACGCGACACAAGCCGTCCATCCCCATCGCGCGGGTCGGCGTGATCGCGATGCCAGCAGCCTGCCCTCGAACCACGGCGAGCGCGGATCCATCGCCGACGATGACGGCGAAGTGCGTCGCGGCGATCGCGCCTTCGACGAAATCCAGTCTGCCGGAAATGCGATCGCCGGCAAGCGATATTGCGCCGGTCCTGCGGGCGAGGTCTGCGTCACCAAACGACAGGCATGCATACGCGTTGCCGTTTCGCATGCCGGCGAGCAGGCGATCGATCTCCGGCGCATCGTCGCTGCGATCGGCGAGCGCCAGGTTGAGCAAGCCGGCATCGATCAGCGGCGCGGGGCATGCGGCACGACCCAGTTCCTGCAGCACGACCAGCAATTCGTGCACACCGCCTTCGGCTGGATCGCTTCCCAGCGCGGTAATGCCCTGCCCGGCGAGCAAGGTCCAGAGACGCCGCAACGCGGCAGGATCGACGCCGCGCTCCACTGCTTCGGCGACGGGCCAAGCCTGGGCAAGCAAGCCGCGCACGGAATCCCGCAGAAGGCGGCGTTCCTCGTCGGTCGGAAGGTCCGCGGCGCGCGCGTCCGAATTTTCATGCACTCCGGTCACTTCCCGGACCCTCATTGAGCCTTGATTCCGGACTCGCGGATCACCGCCGCCCAGCGCTCGACCTCCGCGATGTTTCGATCGCGCAGTTGTTCCGGCGTGCTGGACTCGGCGATGAGCCCGAAGGTCCTGAATCGCTCCTGTACGTCGGGCAGCGCCAGCGCGCTGTTCAGCGCCTTGTTCAGCCTCGCGATCACCTGGGGCGGCGTGCCTGCGGGAGCAAGCAATGCGAACCACGATTCGGCCTGGTAGCCGGGAAGGGCTGTCGAGACGGTGGGCGTTTCCGGATACAGCGGGGATCGCTCGGCCGAGCCGACGCCCAGCAGCTTCAATTTGCCCGCAGCGATCTGGCTGTTCATCGCCGACGACGGCGACGTGATGAGCAATTTCACCTCGCCGGCGAGAACGGCGTTGAGCGTCGGCGCCTGCCCCTTGTACGGCACATGCACCATCTTCAGCCCGGCCGCGCGCAGGAACAATTCGGTGGAGAGGTGGCCGAACGAACCGGGGCCGGCGCTTGCGTAGTCGAGCTTGCCGGCATTCTTCTTCGCGTAGACGAGGAACTCGTTCAGATCGCTGACTGGAAGTTCGCCGTTGACGACGACGAGCATCGGCGAGGAGGCGACCATTCCGATCGGCGCGAAGTCGCGCACCCCGTCATACTCGGCGCCCCTTTGCAGAATCGGCGTCGTGGCAACCAGTCCGTTGTTGATGAACACGATCGTGTGGCCGTCTGCTGCCGCGTGGGCCGCATCTTTCATCCCGATCGCGCCGCCCGCGCCGGCCTTGTTGTCGACGACGATCGGCTGGCCGAGATCCTCTTGCATCGGAACCTGCAGCACGCGCGCCATGATGTCGGTCGTGCCGCCGGCCGCGTAGGGCACGACGAGGCGGATCGGTCGCGACGGATAGCCAGGCTGTGCCATCGCGCCGACCGTGAACCCGCATAGCAGGAACGCGACAAGGTGGCTGAGCAGCTTGTTCATGGTGATTCTCCTCGTTTGTCTTGGGATGGAACCGGGCTCGGATCAGGCGAGCAAATGGCGCGCGATGACCATGCGCTGGATCTGGTTGGTGCCTTCGAAAATCTGCGCAAGCTTGGCGTCGCGCATCATGCGTTCCACCGGGTCGTCACGGGTGTGGCCGTAGCCGCCGAAGATCTGCACGGCGTCGGTGGTGACCCGCATCGCCATGTCGCTTGCGAAACACTTGGCCATGCTCGCCAGCACGTTCAAGCGATCCCAGTCACCCTCGTCGCCGGCGCGCGCGCACTCGTACACCAGGGAACGCGCGGCCTCGATCTGCATCACCATGTCTGCGAGCATGAACTGCACGCCTTGGAACTCGCCGATGCTGCGCTTGAACTGCTTGCGCTCCTTGGCGTAAGCCACTGACGCGTCGAGGGCGCCCTGCGCCAGTCCGACCGATTGCGCGCCGATCGTCGGGCGGTTCAGGTCGAGCGCACGCATCGACGCCCGGAAGCCCTTGCCTTCCTCGCCGATCAGGTTCTCGGCAGGCACCCGCACGTTGTCCAGGAAGATCGGCGTGTTCGGCGCACCGCGCCAGCCCATCTTGCGCTCGTGCCGGCCGAAGGCGACGCCCTTCATCTTCTTCGGTTCGATCACGAAGGCGCTGATTCCGTCGGCGCCGCCGCCCTGGGCGGTGCGCGCCATCAACACGATGTACTCGGCCTCGACGCCGTAGCTGCACCATTGCTTGCGGCCGTTGATCACGTAGCTGTCGCCGTCGCGCACGGCCCGCGTGCTCATCGCACTGACGTCGGACCCCGCCTGCGGTTCGGAAATCGCGATCGCGGTTACCACGCCGCGTCGGGCGATGAGGGGCAGGAAGCGTTGGCGCTGCTCCTCCGTCCCGAAATGAAGCAGCGGCATGATGAACATCGTGTTCAGTCCGGCGATGGATCCACAGGCCGGCGAAACCCGCGAGATCTCCTCGCGCGCGATGCACATCATGGTCAGGTTGCCCTCGGGCCCGCCGTAGCGCTCGGGCACCCACAGTTGCATCAGGCCCATCTCGCCGAACAACTCGACCAGTTCGGTCGGGAATCGGTCGGTTTCGTCGATCTCGGCGGCGATCGGCGCGACGTGCCGTTCGACCATGCGGCGAACGCTGTCGCGAAACGCGACTTGCTCTTCGGTGAACTTCATGGGGCTGTCTGCTCCGGAACGTTGCCCGGGTGTCGGGCGGTTTGTCTTTGGGCGGATTGCATAATGGGCCTTGTATTGAATGGACCCTCCATTCATACTATGCCTTCCCCATTACCGATGTCAACGACGGATTGAACATGGACTACACCCGCTACGAGTGCCTGAAGATCGAAAAAACCGACCGCGTCGCGACCGTGACGCTGAACCGGCCCGAAACCGGCAATCGCATCGAGCACCGCTTCCACGTCGAGTTGCAGGACATCTGGGCCGACCTCGCGCGCGACCCGCAGGTCAACGCGATCCTGCTCACCGGCTCGGGCAAGTACTTCAGCGTCGGCGGCAACATCAAGGGCATGCAGGATCGGCCGGGCGGCGACGTCTTCGAGGAGGGGGCGATGCTCGAACCCAGCGGCGGGCGGCGCATCGTCCAGAACATCCTCGACTGCGAGAAGCCCGTCGTATGTGCGATCAACGGCGACTGCGTCGGGCTGGCTGCGACGGTGGCCTTGCTGTGCGACATCACGGTTGCATCGCACACCGCGCGCATTGCCGATCCGCACGTGAAGGTCGGCCTGGTGGCCGGCGACGGCGGCGCGGTGATCTGGCCGATGCTCGTGGGCCCGAACCGCGCCAAGGAGTTCCTGATGCGGGGCAACCTGATCGGCGCCGTCGACGCCGAACGCATGGGCCTCGTAAACTACGCCCTGCCGCCGGAGCAAGTACTGCCGAAAGCGCGCGAACTCGCCCAGGAGCTGGCCGATGGAGCACCGTGGGCGATCCGTTGGACGAAGCTATCGGTCAACAAGGCCATCAAGGACCAGTTCAACCTGATCATGGACGCTTCCTACGCACTGGAGATGTGCACCTTCCATACCGACGACCATCGTGAGGCGGTCAGTGCCTTCGTCGAGAAGCGCAAGCCGCGATTCACCGGACGCTGAGATGGAGGCTCCCGCACGCAAGATCGCTTTCGAACCGATCCGGTCGCGCCGGGCATTCGAGGAGATCTGCGAGCGCATCCGCGACCAGCTTGCGGCCGGCGCGCTGAAGCCGGGCGACAAGCTCCCGGCCGAGCGGGAGCTCGCAGTGCAGCTCGGCGTGGGCCGCAACGCGGTCCGCGAGGCGCTGCGCACACTGGAATTCGCCGGTGTCGTCGAGTTGCGAAAGGGCGTCAAGGGCGGCGCGTTCATCCGCGAGGGCGACCCCGGGAGCATGACGCGAGCGATGCAGGATCTGATGCATCTGGGATCGATCTCGCTGCGGGAGCTGACCGAGGCGCGCCTGTACATCCAGGACACGGTCGTACGACTGGCTTGCGAACGCGCGACGCGTGCCGACCTGGAGGCGTTGGCGGCCAATGTCGAGGCGACCGAAAAGGTCACGCTTTCGGGCGAATACGTCGCGAGGCTCGAATCCTCGCGGGAGTTCTACCGCCTGCTCGCCGCCGCGAGCCACAACGCCGCGTTGTGCCTGATCGTCGATTCCCTGACCGACATCCTGATGAAATACCTGCACGCCCGCGTGGCCGCGGGCGCACGCCTGAAACCCGATCTCGTCCAGGCGCGCCGGCGCTTCCTCGAGCTGCTTGCCTCGCGTGATGCCGAAGCGGCAGCGCTCGAGATGCGCACGCATCTTCAGGCAGTGCATCGGTTGCTGACCGGCGAGACTGCAGAAGTGGGCGCCGTCATCGGCGACACGAAGACGACCAGGACAGCGTCGCGGAGGCGCGCTGGCAGCGCTGCCTGACGCGTCGTCGTCGGCGAGTCCAGCGACCGCGGGTCAGTTGTGCAATGTGGGGACTGTTTGTCGAGGCCAGTTGACAAGGCCGAAACCTGCGTTAGAACATCCTGGAACATCCTGGGATAACAAAGACCTTCAAACATGTCGAAGGTGGTGCAACCGAGCGAAGACCCGATGCTGCAGAGATCCAGCGAGGTGCCTCTGTATGAGCAGCTGGCCTCTCTGATTGCCGAATGGATCGCATCGGGTGCCCTGGCTCCCGGCGACCGGCTCCCGACCGAAGCGGAGCTGATGCGCGAGCATGGCGTAGGGCGGATCACGGTGAGACAAGCCGTCGCCCGGCTGGTGCGCAACGGACAGGTGGTCACGCGCAGAGGAAAGGGAAGCTTCGTGACGGCCTCGATGCGTCGGCACGACCTCGGTTCGCTTCACGGGTTCCACGACGCGTTGCGGGCGCAGGGTCTCGAACCGCAGACAAGGCTGCTGGAGTTCTCCACATCGGCGGGCAGATCGGACAAGTGGCTGCCCGAAGGCTTGGACTTGCCGGTGCGGTTGACGCGTCTCTACAGTCTCGAGGAACAGCCGTTTGCCGTCGTCCAGGCATGGCTTCCGGCTGCAGCGGCGGGGCTGGGCGAGGAGCGTGCCGCCAATCTGACGACCTACGAGATCGTCGAGCAGTTCCTGGGCGAACGCGTCTCGGTGGCGGACGTTGCAATTCGCTGCGAAACGCCGCCCACGCGGGTCAGCCGCTGGCTTCGGATGCCGCCGCGCGGCCCTGTCTTGGTGATGGAGCGCAGGTCTCTGTCGAACGCCCGGCGAGTCCTGGAGTTTTTGCGAATTCACATCGTTCCGGAGCGCTACGAGTTCTGCATACGTCTTCCTGGTCCGATCGGGATCGCCCGTTCGATTCAGCGGACATTGCGTGAGCCGCATCCGGAGCAAATGGGACTCGCCAACCGGATGAAGTCTAGCTGGAGCAATCTGTGACAAGGAAGCGTGGATCAACCAGGCAGCCGAACCTGATCATCGTTCTGATCGATGACCTGCGATTCGATGAAGTCGGGTTTTGCGGGCACCCGTACATGAAGACGCCGAACATCGACCGGATCGGCGCCGAAGGGCTCAACTTCGTCAACGCGTTTCACACGACGCCATTGTGCTCGCCGAATCGCGCGTCGATCGTGACCGGTCAGTATGCAAGTCGCCACGGCATCATCGACAACGTCGCCCGGGAAGGCCTGAGTCACCGGCTCGACAATTACCACCGCGTCCTGCAAAGGCTCGGCTACGTGACCGCGCATGTGGGCAAGTGGCACATGGGCAATAGTGCAACGCCGAGGCCGGGCTATGACCGCTGGGTCAGCTTCCCCGGGCACGGCGGCATCGTCGATCCGGTGCTGAACATCGATGGCGATGAGCGACAGCACGAAGGCTACGTTACCGACTTGCTGAACGCGCATGCGCTGGAGTTCATCGAGCGCAAGCACGATCGGCCTTTCTCGCTCTTTCTTGCCCACAAGGCAGTGCATCCGGATGCCTTCCAGGCTCCCGACGGCACTCTGACGCCGGGGGAGGGCGGTTACATCGTGGCGCCGCGCCACATGGATCTGTACCGGGGTGAGCACTTCCCGCCGCGCCCGAACGTGATGACGGTGGAGCAGGCGCTGCGAACGAAGCCGGCATTCGCCGAGGCATTTGAACTGCGCGCGAAACCCGAGGGACGTGCGGTCATGGACTGGATCCAGTCCGGATCCGATGAGGAGATCAGGCTCCGTGCGGCCATGATGGCCTCGGTTGACGAGGGAGTCGGGCAGATCTTCGATTCGCTCGAGCGCCAGGGGATCCTCGAGGAAACGGTCCTGCTGTTTCTCGGAGATAACGGCTACTTTTTCGGTGAGCACGGCTTGGGGCCGGAGCGTCGCTTCGCCTACGAAGAGGGCATCCGGACGCCGTTCCTGCTGAGGTATCCCCGTCGCCTCGGTACCGGCGAACGCAAGCGCATGGTCCTGGCGCTCGATATCGCGCCGACGATGGTCGACCTCGCGGGTGGAAAGGCGAGAGACATGGCCACGATGCAGGGCTCGTCGCTTACCGCTTTCGCCGACAGCGACCGGCCCAAGGGGTGGCGGCGTTCGTTCATGTGCGAGTACTTCAGCGAGAATGCCATGCCTTGGTTGCACGGCATGACGTACAAGGCGGTGCGCACGGAGCGCTACAAGTACATTCATTGGGTGCAGAAGTCGCCCACCGGGAGCGAGGCCGACGAGCTCTACGATCTCGTCGAGGACCCCCACGAGATGAAGAACCTTGCTCGCTCGAGATCGCATGCGCAGACCGTGGCGAAGATGCGCAAGGAGCTTGGGCGGCTCGTTACCGCGTCGCTCGGTCTATAGCGATGGGCGCACCGTGTAGCGGGATCAGTTCCGGAGACAACCGAGCGGAGGATCGTACGATGATGCGAAACAGGCCTGTTTCAAAGCGCCGCGCGCTGAGTCTGGCGCTAACCGCCACGATCCTGTGCGCAGGCGTTCCCGCGGCTGCGCAACAGCATCAGCCTTCCGACTGGCCGAACCGGACGATTCGTCTGATCGTCCCGCTTGCGGCGGGCAGCACGGCCGACATCGTCTCTCGCCGGGTCGCCGAGGCGCTTTCGCCCCGACTCGGGCAGCCAGTGATCGTCGATAACAAGACCGGCGCGGGCGGGACGATCGCGATGTCCGAACTCGCGCGGGCGCCCGCCGACGGCTACACGATCGGCTTTGCCTCGCAGGGCACCCAGGTCTTCAATCTTGCGCTGTACAAGAAGCCCGGCTACGACTCGCTGAAGGACTTCGCTCCGATCGCCTTGGTAGGTGGCGTGTCCAACGTCATGATCGTTCCCCCGGAGAGCAAGGCGACGACCGTTCAGGACGTCATCGACGAGGCGAAGCGTCGCCCTGGAGAACTCAACTTCTCCTCCGGTGGCAGCGGTACGAGCCATCATCTGTCGGGGGTCCTGTTCGGGCAGATGACTGACACCAAGTGGCAGCACGTGCCGTACAAGGGCGCACCTCAAGGGGTTCTGGCCGTCATGTCCGGCGAAGTGCAGGCAGGCTGGTTCAACACGCCCACCGTGATCTCCCAGTATCGCGCGGGGAAATTGAAAGCGCTGGGAGTAACGAGTCAGGATCGGTCGCCTCTCCTGCCGGAGCTCCCCACCCTGAGCGAGGCCGGCGTGCCCGGGTACGAAGTCGTGACGTGGTTCGGTTTCGTAGCGCCGGCAGGAACGCCGCCGGCAGTGGTGGACAGGCTCAACAAGGAGGTTTACGCCGTCCTCGCAGAGCCGGCGGTGCGCAGCCACCTCGAGGAGCAGGGATTCGAGTTGGCGAAGCCGAGCCCAGCTTCCACGATGACCGAACTCGTGAAGGCAGACATGAAGAAGTGGTTCCCCGTGATCGAGTCGATCGGCGCAAGAGTCGACTGACCTCATGCAGGCGGTCGATGCGGCCGGCAGCGGCCGCAAGAGAAGGCCGATGTCGAAGCGATGCGTGATGCAGGCCGCTTCGTTCGACGTGTTCGGAATCGGTTGGGGCTGACGCAGCAGGAGTTTTCCGAACGGCTGGACGGCGAGCTTCCTTTGGCGGTCCGGTCGGTCGTTCGATATCCGGGGAGCAGCGCGCTTGTGTCGGCCCGGCGTGACGCGGTCAAGACGCAGCGCCGCTGACCGAGAACTGGGGTCTTCTCGGGGATTGAGCAGCAATGGCGCAGAATGGCGCCCTATGAAAGTACCGAAGAGATTGTCCTCGCTGATCGAGGAGGGCCGGATCGACAAGGTCGTTCGCCAGTTGATGAGCGGCAAGGAGGCGACGGTCTACGTCGTGCGGCGCGGCGACGAGACACTGTGCGCGAAGGTGTACAAGGAAGCGAACGAGCGCAGCTTCCGGCAGGCGGTCGACTACACCGAGAACCGCAAGGTCAGGAACTCGCGCCAGGCCCGCGCGATGGCCAAGGGCACCCGCTTCGGCAGGCAGGCCACCGAGGCGGCCTGGCAAAGCGCCGAAGTCGATGCGCTGTACCGGCTGGCCGCCGCGGGCGTCCGTGTGCCGAAGCCGCACGACTTCTGCGACGGCGTATTGTTGATGGACCTGATCACCAACGCGGACGGCCATTCCGCGCCGCGGATCCACGAGGTCGTCTTCACGGCGGACGAGGCTCTTGAGCATCACGGGACACTGCTGCGCGAAGTCGTCCGGATGCTGTGCGCCGGTGTCGTGCACGGTGACCTGTCCGAGTTCAATATCCTGCTGGGCGCCGACGGGCCGGTCATCATCGACTTGCCGCAGGCGGTCGACGCGGCCGGCAACAACCACGCCAAGCGCATGTTGCTGCGCGACGTCGGGAACCTGCGAGGTTTCTTCGGCGGCTTTGCGCCGGAGCTGCTCGAGACCGAGTACGGGCACGAGATCTGGGACCTGTTTCGCCGCGGCGCCTTGCACCCCGAGGTCGAGCTGACCGGGCGCTTCGAGCACGACGACACGCTCGTGGACCTCGGCGGCGTGATGCGCGAGATCGACGACGCGCGCGCCGACGAGGCCGAGCGCCGGTTGCGAATGCAGGCGGTGGGATAGGAGTCGAAGGGCGAGCCGCCGCTGCCGAGCACATTTCGCTGATCCGGAGTTCCTGACAAGGCCGCGTCTCCTGCATGGTCCGTACGCCGCTGCAAAACCGTGTCGATCCCTGGGGCCGACTCGTGTCAGTGAGAGACCGGGGCACCCTGATCGGAAATCGCGGCGTCCTGCACGACGACGGCGGCCGCATCGTCCGTCCCTGGAAGAGTAAGGCCTGGATCGCTTGCGCGCTGCACTGGAAGGACTGGCAGCGAGCGCCCTTCACGCCGGGCACCTGGTCGGAGCTGTTTTTTCTCGACGAGGCAACGGCCTTTTCGGCCGGTCATCGGCCGTGCAAGCTGTGCAGAAGGGCGCGTCACATCGAGTTCAAAGGTGCGTGGGTGCGTGCGAATCGCGACCTCGGCGAGGCTACCGCCGGGGAGCCGCCGATTTCCCGGATCGACGCGATCCTGCACGACGAGCGCGCGGTGCGCGGCGGTGGCAAGCGCACCTACCGGGCTGCTGCTTCGGAACTTCCCGACGGCACGTTCATCGAACGCGGCGATCGTGCGCTGATGCGCTGGGAAGGGCGCTTTCTCGAATGGTCGTTCTCCGGCTATCGCGAGACGGAGATGGCTGTCGATGACGATGCTCCGGTCATCGTGCTCACGCCGGCGTCGATCGTGCGGATGTATCGCAGCGGATTCCGGCCAGGTGTTCACTCGACGGCCGACACGCACGGCCGAGACGCACGGCTGAGACGCATGATTCTTCACGGCTCCGAACGATCATGACCGGTCTGCCCCAGGATCTGACCCCGCCCCCGGCTATCGGAAGACGCTGCCGCCGATGATTGCGCCAGCCTTCGCCGAGCTGCCCGGGTACGGGATTCCACAGTGGTAGTAGCATCGGCCAGGTTCGCACGCCAGTCTTGCAGGCGGTGCATCCAGCACGGAGTCGATTGATGATTCGTTCGAGCGCGCGCGGCGTCCTGCGCACACTCCTCATTGTCGTTGCGGTGGGCGCCACCTGCCTGGACCCGCTTTTCGCGCAGGCCATCGATCCGCCTCGACATCGGGCAGTGCCCGGCGGTGTCGCGGTGCTCGACCTGGGCGCTTCTTCCCAGCGGCCACAGGCGAGCCTCGGTGAGCATCCGGTTCTGGTCGTCGGCGACGGCGGCCGGTGGACCGCGATCGTCGGGATTGCGCTGGCGGCCGAACCGGGAGCCCGCGAACTGTCAGTCAAGCGTGCCGGGGAGCCGGAGCGCGAGCTGTCGTTCGTCGTCGAGCCGGTGAAGTACGCGGAGCAGCGGCTGAAGGTGCCGCGCGGCAAGGTCGATCTGTCGAAGGAAGACCTGGCTCGCTTCGAGCGCGAGCGCAAGCACCTGGCCGGCGTGATGGCCACGAACAGTGATGCGGTCCCGGTGTCGTTTCGTTTCGTCCAGCCGACCGAAGGGCCGCGTTCGAGCTCGTTCGGTCTGCGGCGCTTCTTCAACGACCAGCCGCGCAATCCGCACAGCGGCATGGACATCGCCGCGCCGACCGGCACGCCGGTCGTGGCCGCCGGCGACGGTCGCGTCATCGACACCGGCGACTACTTCTTCAACGGGAAGACGATCTGGATCGACCACGGCAGCGGGCTGATGACGATGTATTGCCATCTGAGCGAGATCGACGTGAATGTCGGCGATACGGTCGCTGCCGGCGAGCGGATCGGCGCCGTCGGCGCCACCGGGCGCGTGACCGGGGCGCACCTGCACTGGTCGGTGAGCCTGAACCGGGCGATGGTCGATCCGGAGTTGTTTCTGGCGCCGGAGCCGGCGGTCCGGGCGGAGTAGACGCGTCCTGTTCGCGCAGCGCTTCGTCGACCAGCCGGAAGACAAGCTCGACTGGCTCCTGGGCACGAACCTGAAGGGCGCCTTCCTCGTCGCGCAGGAGGCCGCGCGGCGGATGAGCCGCATCGGCCGCGGTTCGATCATCAACATTTCGTCGAGTTCGGCGCTGCGCGCCGCCGGCACGCTGTCGAGCTGCGCGAGCTCGAAGGCGGCGCTGCTGCACCGGGGCAGCGTGATGGCGCTGGAACTGGCCGGCAAGGGCATCCGCGTCAACACGATCTGCCCGGGCAACATCGAAACCGACATGCAGGCGTCGCTGGCCGACTTCGAGCAGGTGCTGCTCGAGCGCACGCCGATGCGCCGCTTCGGCAGGCCCGAAGACCTCGACGGTGCGCGGCCGCTGCTGGCCTCCGATGCCGGCCGCTACATGACCGGGGCGGTGATCACAGTGGATGGAGGGCAGACGCTCGCCTGGATATAGCGTCGCTGCACCGTCGCCGGCACAGGACTGGGTTTGCCCTGCATATCGGTTCAGCCGGACTTTCCGCGCAGCGCCTCCAGTTCCAGCTGCTGCTCCAGCATGTTGCGCGTCGCCTGGCGTCACAGGTCATTGATCCGGGCCATCGCCTGCAACGGACCACCGGCGATCTTGTTGGCCAGGGCGACGGCCTAGGTCAGAGCCTGACCGGGTTCGACAGCACCGGTCCGCATGGCTCAGGCTTTGCGTCTCGACGAACCGCCGCGGATCGAGGAAGGACTCTGTGCGGCGGGTTGCTGGTGCTTGCCAGTGCTGTGTCCCAAACGCTGAGGATGCTTCTCCAGCGTCGTCGTCCCTACCATGACGAACCCACCTGTTCTTCGGAGACGCATCATGGCTGCTGTCGAAATTGCGATTGCGCCACCGTCCGCAGTACTGCCCCTCCGCTCAGGCTCCTATTCGGTCGACGCGCGGCCGGCTTTGCCGGTCTCGTCGGGAAGTCGATCACTATGGGATCGCGCCGCGGAGATTCGCGACCAGACCGCAGAGGCGATCGAGAACCATTTCGAGCGACGCGGCATCCGTGCCTGGGTGCGCAAGTCCAAGCCCGGCGAGTATCCGCCGTTCGTCGCTGTCGACTCATGGCTGCCGGTGGGCGAGACCGACGTCGCGAAGATCGTCGACAAGAGCGGGCTCACCATCACGATATCGGTCGAGCCTTACCGCGAATCGCCGATTCTCTTCAAGGCCGAGTTGCGTCGCCACGCGAAGCATTTCAGCGCCGAGTACTGGCGGATGCCGGCCGAGGAACTGCAGGAGATGGTTGGGTACCTGCTGGACGGCGGCAAGCGTCCGCGCTTCTTTTCCGAACGGGTTCCGCTTCTGTTGCGCATCATCGGTGCATTCATCCCATTCGTCGGAAGTGACGAGAAGAACAAGTTGATCCGTTCGGCGCGCCCCCGATTCTGGACCGCGCCGACCGCAGTCTTTCTCGGCTCGCTGACGGTGGCGTCGTTGATTTTGCTGAACTCGGGGGGGCAGCGAACTGGACCTCTACGCCGACCCGACGTGGCAATACGTCTGGGCCGCGTTGGTCGCCGCCGTGGGAATTCTGGTCGCTTCAGTGACGGCCTCGCGCCGTCCAGTTGTACAGGCGATTCCGAAGCAATCGCTACGCTGGCAATTCCCGCCTCGCTGCAGGACCCGGCCGTCGACGTCCTGCGGTACGCGCGGGAAATCGGATGTGAAATCGTCTATCGGATTGAGTTGCGGACTCGCCCGGCGGATGTTGGACTGGCACGCCGGCTGATTCCGGCGCTGGCCGCAATCTCCAGGAACGGACGACATCCTGAGCTCGAGGGTGCTCTTCGGGAGGCGGTCGAATGGGTGTCTCGCGACGGATGGGCGGCTCACGAGTCGTTCATGCTGCCTGCCGATGCCAATTCGTCCTGGCTCGAGAACCTGGTGCTGCATCGTTTGAGGACAGGCACGCGCTCTTTGCCGAGTGACTTCTGGACTCTGCTGCACGGGTCGCCGGGGACCTCTGCGGGGGCAGCTGCCATGGTCCAGATCACGCGGGACATGGCATTCCCCGACCGTCTACTCGATGCAATCGTGCCGTCGACTGAAGATGGCGCCGCGCTCGCGCTTCGGCCGCGGAGTTCGTCGCCTTCCTCCGCAGGCGATTACGCCTTCGTCAGCTACGCGCATGCCAACCGCGACTATGGGCAAAAGGTCATCGCCCTTCTGCAGGCCGCCGGTGTGCGTGTCTGGTTCGATGCAGGTATTAAACCCGGCACAGTGTGGGACGAAACGCTCGAAGCGCGCATTCGAGACGCGGGCGCGATAGTCGTCTGCCTCACGGCGAACTACGAAGGAAGTCGCTATTGCACGCGCGAGCTCAAGTTCGCCGACTTCCTTGGCAAACCCATCCTTCCCATCGCGCTGACCCCTTGGGTGTGGGGCGCCGGCCTGCAATTGATGTTTCAGGAACTACAGGTGGCGTCGTTCGGCCAGGGGGAGGGTTTCGTGGCGCTACGCGAGGCGCTGTGGGAGGTTGCACCTCGCGTGTTCCAGTGACGCCACACTACCCTGAGTTTCCCGCTGCTTCCGCCCGGCGGCCAGCGCAAGCACCGCGGCCCTGATCAGGGAATCCACCGGAATCCCGATACACTTGCAGCACCGTCAGCCAGGGTCAAAAGACGCTCGGTCGACTTCCTTCTCGGGAAGAAGACGCGGAACTTCACTTCAGGTCCCGCTCTGCTTGAGGCGGTGTAGCTTGACGACCAGCGCGGGCACTTCTGTAACGATGATGCTCCAAAGCGTGTCGTTGTCGATGCCAAGATAGCCGTGTATCAGTCGATTGCGCGTTGCCGCGACGAATCATGTCGTCGATGTAGAAGCGCCATCCGCGCCGTGGCGGTTCAGACATGTACGGCCTCGTGCTCGATAAAGGGCCTGAGTTCCGGGCGCAGGGCCTTGTCAGTGACCAGATCGACGGGTCTGCCGAGAGTGTCTTCGAGGTAGAACTGCACGCCGAAGTACCTGTCCGACGTAGCGGGACCATCGAACGCAACGAGGACATCGACGTCGCTGTCTTCATTCGCCGCATCGCGGGCGGTCGAACCAAACAGGGCGAGCCTCGTCACGCCGTAGCGGTCGGCGAGGACTTGCTTGCTTTGGGCGAGCAACCTCAAGGCCACTTTGCGATCCAAACCGCACCTCCCTGAAACTGCGCCCGTTGACTCAATCTCTTCCTTGGATTGTAGGGCGATTCGAAATCATCGGTCCGGGCTTCAGGCTCGCTCCGCAATCCCGCCATACTTGTCACTCTCACCGTTGTGCTGCACGCGCACGCGCCCACTTTGGTCCACGATGCAGAAGGTCACGCCGCGTCGTGAACGAATGGAGTGGCTCGATGTGACCGATTCGGCAACGATCGCACAATCGTCCGCGTATCCGCGAATCGTCAGCTCGAAATTCCCTGAGTACCGGTCAACTCGGCCAGTGAGCCGCGAAGTCGAACGTCAGCTGGCGGTGATGCCGGATCGACAGCAAGTAGACCGTTTCGCCAGGTTCCATGGCCATGTACAACAACAGGTAATCACCGTGCAGATACTCGCGCAATGTGTTGTCCGCGCCAGCGGGGAGTGTGCCGAGTTGGGCCAGGGCTTCGGCCGATTGCGGCGGGTGCTCGAGGTAGCGTCGGCCAATGCGCAGAAAGCGCGCCAGGTTCGGAATGACCGTGGCGCGTAGTTCTGCCAGCAAGTCATCGAACGCGAAGGCCGCCTCTGCCTCGGTCAGGAACGCTTCAATCGCATCCAGGCACTCCAGGAAACTCGCGGTCAGTTCGACCCGGTAGCGCTGCTCAGCCACGCTTCTTCGCCGCCTCTGAGGCCGCGGGGCGGCGTGTACCCTTTGTGGGGGTGCCGGACCGGCGCTGCTGCAACCGGGCGATAGCGGCGTCAGCTTCGTAGGTGCGGCCCGCCATGATGTCGGCCAGGCCACGCTTCGCGTCATCAATCAACAGCAGATGAATGCGCTCGCGCTCCAGGCGGTGGTAGTAGTCCAACCGGTCTGCGCCGATCAGAGCGACGTAGCTCTCGCCGTTCTTCGTGATGATCTTCTCCGCACCGGCCTTGACCTGTTCGGCCAGCTCGGAGAGATTGGCTCGCGCCTGGGTGAACGGCACGACGTCACTGGCTGAGAAACCCATGGCCCACTCCGTTGAGATGTCAGAATTCTGTACATTTTACGTATGGCAACCCGCATCGGCGAACTGCACAACTCGTCGGGGAGCACGACCTTGGTGGCCTTCGTCCAGTCCAGATAGCCGGCGGAATCGTGCGTTTCCCAGAATGTCCGTTCCTCTGCTTCGTTCTTGAAGCGCGGGACCGTCTTAAGTCGATTGGTCATGGATGGTTCGCTCCTTGCGGTGCATGTCCCGGGCAGAAATCACGCGGATCTTCGTTCCCGAATCACGTAGCGCGAATGCAAGATGAAGTTTTCTTCCGTCGTCCGCCTTGCCCAAAGCGTGGAAGCGGTCAGGGAGCGCCTGGAGCTCGAGGTCGGCATCGACGACAACCTGGTGCTCAAGGTCCAGGCATGGTCGCTGAACCACAAGGGAAGAGCCGAGGGCGAGGTGCACGACCTTGAGTTCGCCCTGGCCACGCCCGGTGCCAGCGCCGGCTGGGCGGGGTCGGACCTCAAGGACGCGGAGGAAGCCTCAGCCGCGGCCAGCGAACCGGGCGATCTCGTCGTTCGTTCCAACGTTGCTGTGCGGGAGGACCTCAGCTTGGTGCCCGGAGAGGTGATGTACCGCATCAATCGCTACTACTTCCTGAGCGACCGCAACCCGCCCCAAATTCAGGTAGACGAGAACTTGTATTACCAGCCGTGTTCGGTTTGCCGGCGGTCCTCCAACGATCCCCGATGTCGCTGCGCGACAGGCTTCGCGACGCCGGCCCAACCCGAAGCCAGACCGTCCATATGACCAATACGACCGCGCCGTCGAGCTCCTCAGCGTGTTCGGCGCCGTGGTCGCCGAGCAGCGGCAAACCGGTCAGCTCTCCGTCGCGCCGCCCGATGCGCTCGAGCAGCGCGTACAGCTCCTCGGTCGTCACCGACTCTTCGGCGTAGAGCCGCCAGTGCGCGTCGTGCAGCCGCAGTGCGCGTGCGCCTTCGCCATAGCGAGGCGAAGGCGCATGGCCTGAGAGCTCGCGTCCGCCGGGACGCCATCCGGCGGGCGGGCCGAGCAGCAACGCCGGCCCGGTCGCGTCGGCTGTCAGCCGCACGAAGAAGCCGGTGTGGCGCGGGTGCGGGAACAGCCGGCACAGCTGTGCGTTGATCAGGCAGTCGAACGCCCAGTTCTGGGCGAGCTTCACCCGGCGGTACAGCCTCGTGTGGCCGAGCAGCACGTGGTACAGCTCGTGCAGCACCAGCATCTCCAGGTGGTCGTCGCTGCGACAATGCGCGGCGACGTAGTCGGGGTTGATCAGCAGACGCGATCGGCTGCCGGTAGTCACGCAGGCCGTGGGCACAGCGGTGCTCGCTTCCACTGACGGGCGGGCTCACGCTGCCGCCTCGAGCGGCTACGGCGCGAACATCCGGTCGAACTCGACGTCGCGCACGATCACCTCGTTCGCGTCGAACGATGCCTTCTCGACGGCGAACAGCGTGTACATCAGGTTGCCCAGCGCCGCCTGGTTCGGGTCGTTCGCATCCAACCTGGCGAGCACGGCGAGCAGCGCGTTGAAGCGCGTCGTTTCGATGCGGGTCAGCTCCAGCCGATGGGAGCTGCCGACCTCGAACGCAATGACCTTGCCAAGCGGCGCTGCCAGCAGCTCGAGCGTCGGCGCATCGGCCAGCCGGCGTTCGGCAAGCGCGGGCAGCAGGTGGCGCGCGAGCAGGTAGCGGCCGGGCAGGTCCTGCGCGGCGAAGGCGTCGGCCATCAGCGACGAGAAATGCCGCGGAGAAGAGTATTCACGAAGCCGCTGCCTTTTATGAGCGCGAAGGCTCTCCGCTCCTGCTGCACGATTTGTTCTTTCTCGACGAGGCAACGGCCTTTTCGGCCGGTGTCGATTTCGGTGGTCGGCGGGTCCGCGGCGGCCACGAGTCCCTACACGGGCCGCTTCCGCGCTCTCTCGCTTTCTCATTCGATCTGTGGAATCCGCCTCTGGAATGCCCGTCAGGCTGGGTCTATCATGGCCGGACGGAGAAGACTCGTGACCAAGGTCTTCATCAGCTATAGCCGGGAGAGCCAGGAGGCGGTAAATGCACTGGCCGAGGACGTAAGGGATGCGTCGCACGACCCGTGGTTCGACGAGAAGCTCACCGGCGGCCAGCGCTGGTGGGACAGTATCCTGGAGCAAATCCGCGTCTGCGATGCCTTTTTCTACGCGCTGACTCCGGATTCGCTGGAATCGGAGGCTTGTCGGCGCGAGTACAGATATGCGGACCAGCTTGGGAAACCGCTCGTCCCGGTGCGGCTTTCGGAACAGGTGAAGCTCGAATATCTGCCGAATGCGCTCAGCGTGGTCCATTGCGTCGACTATTGGGTGCTGGGCAGCAAGATCGCCTACAAGTCGTTGGTCGTGCGCCAGCTGATGAGCGGCAAGGAAGCGACCGTCTATGTCGTGCGGCGCGGCGACGAGACCTTGTGCGCGAAGGTCTACAAGGAGGCGACCGAGCGCAGCTTCCGGCAGGCGGTCGATTACACCGAGAACCGCAAGGTCCGGAATTCGCGCCAGGCCCGCGCGATGGCCAAGGGCACCCGCTTCGGCCGGCAGGCTACCGAGGCCGCCTGGCAGAGCGCCGAAGTCGACGCGCTGTACCGGCTGGCCGCGGCCGGCGTCCGCGTGCCGAAGCCGCACAGCTTCGGTGACGGCGTGCTTCTGATGGACCTCGTGGCTGACGACGACGGCAATTCGGCACCGCGGATCCACGATGTCGAATTCACGCCCGACGAGGCGCGAGTTCAGCACGCGTCGCTGCTGCGCGAAGTCGTCCGGATGCTGTGCGCGGGGGTCGTGCACGGCGATCTGTCCGAGTTCAACATCCTGATGGGTGCCGACGGGCCGGTGATCATCGACCTGCCGCAGGCGGTCGACGCGGCCGGCAACAATCACGCGAGCCGCATGCTGCTGCGCGATGTCGCGAACCTTCGGACCTTCTTCGGACGCTTCGCTGCCGATCTGCTCGACACCGACTACGGCAACGAGATCTGGAGCCTGTTCCGGTGGGGTGCGCTGCATCCAGACGTCGTGCTCACCGGGCGCTTCGAGGCCGACACCACGGTTGTCGACCTCGGCAGCGTGGTGCGCGTGATCGACGATGCGCGCGAGGAAGAAGCGGCGCGCCGGCTTCGGATGCAGGCGGCGGGCTGAGCGAACTCGCCGGCGGTGTCCGCGGTCGCCGCGGATTCGAGCAACGGCATCAGCTCGCTGCTCGACTACGAGCGGTTGCCCTTCAGATAGTGGCACTTTCGTGCTACTTTATTCGTTCCAGCCGAGGAGTAGCCCGTGCCGACCACCACGATCCGCATCGATGACGACCTCAAGGCGCGTGTGGCCGTAGCGGCCGAACGAGCCGGCAAGACCGCTCACGCGTTCATGCTCGACGCCATCGCGCAGACTGTTGAGCAGGTCGAGCTGGAGGAGTCATTCCACCGTGTTGCCGACGAACGCTGGGCACAAATTCTTTCCACCGGAAAAACCGTGCCTTGGGAAGACGCAAGGACCTATCTCGAGGCGCGATCGCGCGGAGAGAAGCCACGAAAGCCGGCGGCGCGCAAGTCGCGGCGTTGAGCGTTCCGTGTGGCACGCATCGAACTGGCGCATCAGGTCCTCGACGACTTCGATCGCATCTTCGACCACCTGGCGCGGTTCGAAGTGGACGACGTGCCGCAGCGCGTCGCCCAGATCGTCGAGGCGGTTCAGATCCTCGCACATAGCCCGTCGATAGGGCGACCGGTGAAGGGCGGCAAGCGGGAGCTTGTGATCGGCCAGCGCTCCCGCGGATACGTCGCGCTTTATCGCTACGTCGCCAGCGTGGATACGGTTTTCGTACTGGCGCTGCGAAGCCAGCGCGAGCAGGGATTCAAGCATGGGTGAGCAGCACACGAAGGCATCGAGCCCCGACGTCGCGGAGTGGCTGCGCAGTCCCGATCATCCTGGGGAGCCGCATC
>ENA-UOUJ01000486-UOUJ01000486.1-activated-sludge-metagenome-genome-assembly--contig:-NODE-486-length-26814-cov-5.150977_pt1 | contig 26814 bp, 27 predicted proteins | sample MGYA00249839_ERZ747224 | MGnify/ENA primary metagenome ERZ747224 (study PRJEB28782, sample SAMN03220277) | activated sludge metagenome | biome: wastewater; feature: sewage sludge; material... | reverse complement strand
ACCTCAAAGATAATATGGGCTATTTTCTTTTTTTAACTTCCGGATGGTAGTGACTTTGCATATATTAATCATTAAAGATTATCAACACTATTTCCCTCCTCTTTTTACCCTGCGCCAGTCCAAAGGGGCGATGGGTGGTTGGGGGTCGGACCAAAGGCCGATTTTATTTTTTAGGGTTTTCTGCTATAGTTTCTTCCAGACAGGGATTTTATCAAAATAGGAATAATGTCAGGCTAAACCGGCTTAAGGCGCAGAAAAAAAAGAAATACAGTAAAAAGTGCCGGGTTTATTGCTTAGAGAAATTGAATTGATTGGTAAAAGGGAGGGGAAATTTGGGGGAAAAGGGTTGTGAAGGTGTGTGTAAAATATATTTTTCCTAAAATGTAAAAGATGGTATTTTTAGGGCAACTAATAAGTAAAAGAAAATAATTAAGGATAACTCGTTAATGGGCAAGGGATTAATATTTGATTATGATATATGTTGTTTTGTTTATTTACAAGATACAACATGCCAAAAAACGCTGAAATAAACAAGTGTGTAAATTATGAGCCAAAAAACACAATCCATCAAATCCTATCAAATCGTATATCCGCAAATCTATTCCTATATCCTTCCTTCTCTGAGTGAAAATGAAGGTTCGCAAAAAATCGGTTATACGGAAAGAAAAAATGTGGATGACCGAATAATAGAACAAACACAAACGGCTGCTTTTAGATTAAAATACAACAAACTCTGGAATGCTCCTGCTTTTTTTGAAGGTAATGAAGAGAGTTTTAACGATAAGGCTTTTCACAAATTCTTAGAAAAAAGCGGTATTGAAAAAAGAGATGATTTAGGAACGGAATGGTTCTATTTCAACGGTTATCCTGAAAAATCAAAAGTACTATTTGATAAATTCCGAAAGGAACGATTTGCTGCTTTGCAAAACGAAAAAGGAAAAATAGACTATACTTTACGTTTTGAACAGGAAGAAGCGGTAACTAAAGCTATCGATTATTTCCAAAAAAATGAAAATGGCGAATTTCTTTGGAATGCAAAACCGCGTTTCGGTAAAACGTTGGCAAGCTATGATTTGGCAAAACGTTTAGGTGCGCAAAAAGTACTTATTGTAACCAACAGACCTGCTATTGCCAACTCGTGGTTCGATGATTTTGAACTATTTGTCGATGGCTATCATTTTATTTCGGAAACTTCTTCTTTAAGTAACAGAGCAACGCTAACAAGGCAAGACTATTTAGAGAAAATCAAATTAACAGACCAAAAAGCGTTTATCACTTTCCTTTCGTTGCAAGATTTAAAAGGTTCTAAATTCTTTGGAGGAAATTTCGATAAATTGCGTTGGGTGGCTGATTTAGAGTGGGATTTATTGGTTATTGACGAAGCGCACGAAGGTATTGATACCACCAGAACAGATGCCGCTTTTGATGCGGTAAAACGCAAAAACACCCTACACCTTTCCGGAACTCCTTTTAAAGCCTTGGCAAACGAAAAATTTCCGAAAGAAGCGATTTACAACTGGACGTATCTGGACGAACAACGGATGAAACAAATTGAACTGTAAGAAGGCGAAAATGGTTCGCATACGGATTTGCCCGATCTCAAATTGTTTACCTACCGTATTTCTCAAATGACCACCAACCAAGTCAATGAGGGAATTGAAATTGATAATGAAACACGGGATTATGCCTTTGATTTGAATGAGTTTTTTAGAACCCACAATCAAAAATTCGTCCATGAAAACGATGTTCGGGAATTTTTGCATAATCTGACCACCAATAAAAAATATCCGTTCTCTACGCCTGAACTTCGGGCTGAACTCAAACACACGTTTTGGTATGTTGGCAACCGAGTGGATTCCGTAAAAGCATTGGCGAAATTATTGAAAGAAGTAGAAGCTTTTGAAGGTTACGAAATTGTAATTGCTGCCGGTGATGGCAAAAGTTTTGAGGAAGAAGAACACGATTTTAAAGGCAACGAATCTTCTTTTCAAAAAGTAAAAAAAGCAATCAAGGAACACGATAAAACCATTACCCTTTCTTGCGGACAGCTAACAACCGGTGTTACCGTGAAAGAATGGACAGCGGTTTTGATGCTCACCGATATTAAATCGCCTGCTTTGTATATGCAAGCGGCTTTCAGAGCACAAAACCCATTTAATGAACTCAGAAACGGAGAATTGTACTACAAAAAATCGGCCTATCTGTTCGACTTTGCACCTACCAGAGTACTGGAAATTTACGATGATTTTGCTAATGGACTCAATCCCAAAGCAGTACAAGGTGAAATTACCGAAAAGGAAAGAGAAGAAAACATCCGTGAACTGTTGAACTTCTTCCCGGTGATTTCCGAAGATGTGAACGGTGAAATGATTGAACTCGATGCCGAAAAAGTGCTGACTTTCCCAAATGCATTGGCTGCTACCGAAATTGTGAATGCTCGTTTTATGACCAATTTGCTCTTTAACGACACGTTGAAAGGCGTATTCAATTTTCCGAAAGAGGTGGAAGATATTTTGGACAAGTTGCCCGAAGAGAAAAACAAGCGGGTGCAACAAGCCAAACACACCCTCAACTTAGACGATGCAAAGGAAATTAACGACAACAAAACCAAAGAAATAACTCAAAATACCGGAATTATTCTCGGCGAAAAGATTTTTAAAACCAATGTAGAACGAGAAGTTGAAAATCTGTTGGCACAAAACAAAGAAGAAATTGTTACCAACGATTTGGTGGAAAAAGTTACCACAGTTGCCGAACCTTTGATTGCCAAATTAAAAGAAGTTTATAAAGCTACCCAAGCCGAAACCAAGGAAGCAACCCAACAAATTCAGGAAAAAGTAAAAGCCATTGCCGAGGAATATAACGCTGCCGAAATAAAAGACAGCAAAGAACTCATACAAAAAATTAACGATGCCATAGAGTTTGATTTAGTGACCAACCTCGTTACCGAAAAAGAAGAAGAAAAGGTAGAAAAAGTACAAAAAACCAAGGAAGAAGAAATCCGTGACCGTTTGCGCTCGTTTACCCGCACCATTCCGATGTTTATCATGGCGAATGATTCTAAAGATGAAATTACCATTGATAATTTTGATTTGGAAATTGATGACCACGATTTTGAGGAAATTACCAGCATTACCAAAGCCGAATTTCACAAATTGCGTGATGGTTTTGACTACGAAGAAGACGGAAAAAGAAAAACATTCCATGGTGTGTTCAATAAATACCGTTTCAATGCTTCCATTGCCGAGTTTAAAGCAAAAAAAGACCAATTAGCCAATTATTTTGAGGTAGAAGAAGACATTTTTGAATACATTCCCAACCAAAAAACCAACCAGATTTTTACCCCCAAAAAAGTGGTACTTATGATGGTTGACAATTTAGAGGAGCACGACCCGAGTTTGTTTACCCGAACCGACAGCACCTTTATTGACTTGTATATGAAATCGGGGATGTATATTACCGAAGTAGTGAAAAAACTCTTCCACAACACCCGAAAATTCTACGATAGCGATGAAGCTTGCTTAAAACACATTTTAGAAAACCAGGTATTTGGCTTGGCACCAACGCCTATTTTGCAAGGCATTACCCAAACTTACATTTTTGGCTTTGATACGGAGCATAAAATCTCCCGAAAGAACTTTGTGCAACACGACCTTACACCCGAAGCCAAAGAAGATAAAACCCAAGAAAAAATCTACGAACTTTTTAATTTAAATAAAGATATGAAATTTGATGCAGTGGTGGGAAATCCGCCTTATCAGGAAATGGATGGTGGTGCTCAAGCAAGTGCAAGACCCATTTATCATTTATTTGTACAAGAAGCTAAAAAAATAAATCCTCGCTATATATCTATGATTACGCCTTCTCGTTGGTTTGTTGGTGGCAAAGGATTAGATGAATACAGAAAGGAGATGTTGAATGATAATAGAATTAGAATTATACACGATTACATCAGGGCTGATGAACTATTTCCGGGTGTAGAGATAAAAGGTGGAGTTAGCTATTTTCTATGGGATAGAGATAAAAGAGGCGATTGTGAGGTAAATACTTATATAGATGGCAAATTAACATCAAAGAGTATCAGACCATTATTAGAAAAAAATGCAGAAACTTTTATACGATATAATGAAGCAATACCAATTTTACGAAAAGTGCAAGCGAAAAATGAAGCATCTTTTTCTACAAATGTTCAATCAGCAATGGCGTTTGGCTTTCGTACTTTTTTTAAAACATTTGATTCCAAAACTCACAAATCAAATCTTGTAAAAGTCTATGCAAATCGAGCGGAAGGATATATTGATAGAGATAAAGTGACAAAAAATACTGAGTGGATAGATAAATGGAAAGTAATTGTTCCTGAGGCTATCGGTATAGGGGACATGACAAAAGATATAATTAAACCTATTATTGCTGAACCCAACTCAATAAATACTGAAACCTATATTATGAATGGTCCTTATGAAACTGAGTTGGAAGCTAATAATGTTTACTCATACATCAATACAAAGTTTTTCCACTTCTTACTTGGTATTAAAAAAATATCTCAACACACCACAAGGAATGTTTATGATTTTATCCCTCTCCAAGACTTCACTTCCTCTTCCGACATTGATTGGAGTCAATCCATTGCGGAAATAGACCAACAGTTGTATAAAAAATACGGGTTGAGCGAGGAGGAAATTGCGTTTATAGAGGAGAAAATAAAGCCGATGGGGGATTAATTGTTAATTGTTAATTGTTAATTGTTAATTATGAGGGAGAATGTGATTAAGATTAAAAGTTTTGAGTTTGCTGTTCGGATAGTGAAGTTTTACCAATTTTTATGTAATGAAAAGAAGGAATTCGTATTAAGTAAACAAGTTTTACGCAGTGGTACGAGTATTGGAGCAATGGTGAGAGAAGCAGAGCACAGTGAAAGTAAAGCTGATTTCATACATAAACTATCAATCGCTCAAAAAGAAATAAATGAAACCATTTATTGGTTGGATTTATTGAGAGCAACTGATTATATAAGCGCTCAACAATTTGAAAGTATTCATGCTGATGCAGTAGAAATAATTAAATTAATTACAAGTATTATTAAATCGACGAAAAAGAATATTAAGAGTTAATGGTTAATTATTAATTGTTAATTGTTAATTGTTAATTGTTAATTGGGGAGAGAATGTAATTAATGAAAAAAGTTAGGGGAAGATGAATTTGGAAAATACATTTAAACAAGATTTTGAGTCTGTTCTTCAGCTCATTACCGAAGCCCGAAATCGGGTTTACAGTATGGTAAACAGCGAATTAGTGCTCTTGTATTTTAATGTAGGAAAAGAAGTTTCTAATAAAGTAAATGCAGGTGTTTGGGGCGAAAGTACGGTTCAGCAATTAGCGGATTTTATTCAATCAAAAGCACCGGGTCTTTCCGGATTTAATCGTAGAGGTTTATACCGTATGAAACAATTTTTTGAGGTTTATTCTGACGCTCAATTTAATTCAACTGTAATAAATTTTCTACAAACAAATGAAAATCAGCTCAATGGAATTGTGTCGGCACTGCCGACACAATTGGAGAAAGACAATTCAAAAATGTCGGCACTGCCGTCACTTTTAAGCAATCCAGCCGAATTTCAACAAATATTCTTAGGAAATATACTTGCAAAAATTACCTGGTCTAATCATTTGGAAATATTGTCGGGAACTAAAACAGTAGAAGAGAAACTCTTCTATTTGTTGGCTTGCATAACAGAGAAATGGAGTATGCGAGAATTACGCAGACAAATCCAATCCGCTACTTATGAGCGCACCCTACTTTCCAAACAAACGGTATCTCCAACGGCAAAACATATTTCAAAAGACGTTTTTAAAGACCCGTATATCTTTGAGTTTTTAGATTTACCCGAATTACATTCAGAGAAGGATTTGGAAAAAGCAATTACCCTCAATTTACAAAAATTCATTTTAGAAGTGGGTAAAAGTTTTACCTATATGGGCGAACAATACCGCATACAGGTTGGTAATAAAGATTATTATACCGATTTGCTTTTTTATCATAGAGACTTGCAATGTTTAGTGATGTTTGAACTGAAAATTGAAGAGTTTAAACCGGAATTCATCGGCAAACTTAATTTTTATTTGGAAGCCTTAGACAGAGATGTCAAACGCCCTCACGAAAATCCAAGTATTGGAATTTTACTTTGTAAAGAAAAGAATAATGAAGTGGTAGAATATGCTATGGCACGAAATATAAGTCCCACTGTAGTAGCTGAGTACGAGATAAAATTGATTGACAAGAAAATATTGACTCAAAAATTACATCAGTTAGGAGCAATTTTAAGTAAAACGGACGATGAAAAAGAATATTAATGGTTAATTGTTAATGGTTAATTGTTAATGGTTAATGGTTAATGGTTAATTGTTAATTGTTAATTGTTAATTGGGGAGAGAGTGTAATTAATAATAATTTTAAACTGACGACAATTTGTCGACAGTTGAGAATAGAAAAAAATACGATGGGCAACAGATTTTTAGACATCATTCAAATTGTTGTTTTTTAAAATATGGGAAAGACTTTGAATACTATTGATAGTCATTTGTTAGAGAGTATTAAGCAAATTATTCTTAATGCACGGAAAAGTTTTTACCAAAAAGTAAATCAGGAACTTATCCTTACCTATTGGCAAATTGGAAAAGAAATTGTAGAAACAGAACAGAAAAACAATATTGACAACCAAACATCAAGACAAATTATTCTTCAACTTTCCAAACAACTGACCAACGAAATTGGGAAAGGATTTTCTCGTTCCAATCTGTTCAATATGAGGAAGTTTTACACAGAATACCCAAGTGTCCAGTCAGTGTCTGGACACCTCACTTGGACACATATTTGTGAACTTTTGATTATTGAAGATAAATCCAAACGTAGTTTTTACGAAAAAGAATGTGTAAATGCTTCTTGGTCTGTCCGAGAACTTAAACGCCAAATAGACAGCTCACTTTATGAGCGTTTACTGCTTTCACAAGGAAAATCCAACAAAGAGAAAGTTTTGGAATTGGCACAAAAAGAGCAAGAATTGAACAAGGCAGAAGATATATTGAAAAATCCCTACGTTTTTGAATTTCTGGGTATTCCAGAAAGCAAACCGATATTGGAAAAAGATTTGGAAGCCAAACTTATCCGCCACCTTGAAGATTTTTTATTGGAATTGGGAAAAGGTTTTATGTTTGTAGGCTCGCAACAACGAATAACCATAAACAATACACATTATTATGTGGATATGGTTTTCTACAACAAAATTTTACGCTGTTATATTCTTATTGAACTCAAAACAACAAAACTTAATATTGCAGACGGTGGGCAACTCAATACTTATCTGAATTATTACAAAACGGAAGTAAATGATGAGACGGACAATCCCCCAATCGGAATCATTTTGTGTGCAGAGAGAGATGAAATTACAGCAGAATATATTCTAGGGGATTTGAGAACAAATTGTTTGCCTCTAAATATGTAACCATACTTCCCGACAAAGAAAAATTAATCCAAGAAGTAGAAAATGTAATTAATAAATAAACACTAATAATGAATCTTGTTACATAATAGTAAAGCATTCAAAAGAAAATGAGTAACATAGAACAACATATCAAAAACATAGACATCCGTGAAGATTATCTTTTGAAAGAAGATCATCTTTTAGAAATCTTATTGCAAGACAAAACCACCCAAAAGAATATCCTTTGGGCAACGGATTCCTATGAACAAAAAGGAGAAAAATATATCGCTTCAGCACACATTACATCGGATTTGATAACCGGAGATAATGGTGATTTGATTCAACCAAGATCGGTCAAAAGTAAGGAAGAACAATTGTCGAGGACACGAGATAAAGCCGAAGTGTTTACACCGCTTTCTATCGTCAAACAAATGAATGATGCTTGTGATTCCCAGGGAACTACAGAAAAAAACTGGCAAGAATACGTTTCTCTATTAAAATTGGAAATCACTTGTGGTGAAGCGCCTTTTATCGTTTCGCGTTACGACCCTGTTTCGGATAAGCAGGAATTATTGCCATTAAATAAACGTGTTGGTTTTTTAGATAAGAAATTACGTATTGTTTCTAAATACTGTGATACGCAAGAAGAATGGTTGCAATGGGTAAAAATTGCTTTTCAAAGCGCTTACGGTTTTGAATGGCAAGGCGATAATTTACTAATAGCCCGGGAAAATTTGCTTTATACTTTTGTAGATTATTATGAAGATAAATTTAAGCATAAACCGGGTATTGAACTTCAAAAAGAGATTGCGGAAATCATAGCATGGAACATCTTCCAAATGGACGGTTTGAAATATGTAATTCCGATGAGTTGTAAAACAGAGAAAGTGGTCATCAAAGGTCAGGTAACCTTATTTGAAGTAGAGGAAGACCGAATAGAAGAAAAACCTTGTGATGGTTGCAAAACCAACAATGCAAAAAAGCATAATGGCATTTATGTAACAATTTTGGATTGGAAGGAGGGGAAAGTAATACGATTTGTGGATATGGCAGAATAAAAAAAAATGATGGCAGGAAAAGACACGGCTGCATTACATCCAGTTTACCTTCGGCGTTAGTTTCCTTCGTGGCTGCCTGTGGAAAGCTGGTCAGACGTTAATGATAATCAAAATTGTTTTTGTTCTCTTTTTACCCTGCGCCAGTCCAAAGGGGCGATGGGTGGTTGGGGAGAGTAACAGAGGTTGATTTTATTTTTTCAGGCTTGATGTGCCAGCCGGTGCAAGGCAGAGGCTTTATCAAGGTAGGTACAATTCTGGACTTAGTCTGGTTTGGGGAACAGAAAAAAGAAATGCAGTAAATAGGATACGGTTCATGGAGTAAAGCGCCTCACCCCCGGTCCCTCTCCGGGTGGAGAGGGGAATGAGAATATTTTTTTGGGAGAAATTTAAAAGGCAGTAATTTTAAAGGGAATTGATTTGTAAGAGAAAGTGAATATTGGCTGGAGAAAATAGGCTATGAGGTTTTTGATTTTAACCTGGAATCAGTTTGTTTTTTTTGACTGCGGAGAATAAATTGTTTTAATATTTAAGTAAATAAAGTAAAATTAATTAAAGAATGATAACTCGTTAATAGACAAGTAGTTAATATTCGATTGTGATATGTGTTATTTTGGCTTTTTTTGAGTTGGCAGCAATCTTTAAAGACAGACTGCTCATGAAAATATTTTTAACAAATGAGTAATGTTTAATTAGATATAAATTATAGAAATTTATGAAATCAGTAGTTCGAAAATATCCCGTTATTACATTCTTCACTTTATCTGTTCTAATCTCTTGGGCAGGTTGGATTCCTTATGCTGCTTCAAAAGCAGGATTGTTGAATCTAAATATTCCTTCGGAAATTATTTGGCTTGCAGAATTTGGGCCATCGCTTTCTGCAATAATTATTACTGCATTAATTTATGGAAAGACTGAGGTTAAAAGTTTGCTTAAACGCCTTTTGATATGGAAGACACATATTAAATGGTATTTCTTTGCTATACTGGTTACTCCAATTCTAATTTTAGCATCAATTGGAATTGATATTTTATTTTTCAAAACAACCTACGATTTTTCGCTATTGAGTCAATGGGACGCCAACTTTATTAATCGAACAGAAGCTTTTACTCCTTCAATGGGGCTTATTACTCAATTAGTTTCCTTTATGCACACAGGGACTTTTGCTACAGGACTTGTCTTTTTAATTTTAGCTCTAACCAATGGCGGACTTTCGGAAGAGATAGGCTGGCGTGGATTTGCCTTAAGTAAATTTCAGGACAAACCATACAATTTTTTAGTTTCAAGTTTGTTCGTTGCTTTATTATGGGCATTCTGGCACACAGGGACACTATTTTGGCAAACAGTGTTTACAGCTAATTTTTCAGAAGGAATTTCATTTGCATCAACTTATCTTTTTCAATATCTGTTGCTCGTAATTCCTTTATCAGTGCTATATACGTTTTTATACAATGGAACAAATGGAAGTATTCTTCTTTCAATAATATTACACGCCTTTTATAATATTTCAATTTCAATATTTGCAACGGCTCTACCGAATTTCCCAATGATAATATTAGTTGTTTTGCTTTGGATATTTGCAATTTTACTGACAATTATTCTTTGGAAAAAAAGTAAATACAACAAGGCAGCTTAAAAAACAACCCAACAAAAATACACGAGATGAAAAACCTAATATTTACAATTTTTATTTTAGCAACCTTGACAAGTTGCGACTCGACAACTAAAAAATCAAAAAATATGGCAGAACAAAAAAATCATTCTGACGAACTTCTTGCACAACAAGACACGACTCCTAAGGTGACAGGCATTGGCGGAATTTTCTTTTTTTCCGAAAACCCTGATAAAACAAAAGAATGGTATTCCGAAAATTTGGGACTTGAAGTTAACCAATGGGGTTCAAGTTTTGAATTTAGAAATGCAAACAGACCAAACGAAATAAATTACCTGCAATGGAGTCCGTTTAAGCAGGGAAGTGAATATTTCTCTCCTTCAAAAAAGGAATTTATGATAAACTATCGAGTTCAAAACATTGAAGGGCTTGTGAACAAACTTAAAAACAATGGTGTGACAATTCTTGACAGCATTGAAGCGTATGACTATGGAAAGTTTGTTCACATTATGGATACGGAAGGCAATAAGATAGAACTTTGGGAGCCTGTTGACAGCATTCTCACTAAAATGGGTGGCAAGACAACTAAATAAATAAAATTGAATCAAAGGAATAAGAAATCATTTACAAATATTTGGAATCGTGATAAGGCGAATCGCACACGGTTTGGCGAAAGTAAATTCTTATTCAAAATTCGCTTTTTCTATAGAATTCTTAAAATAACTCAAAAATGAAAATCTTAATAACGATATTAGGATTACCCAATGGTGTATTTGGTCGGGTAAATACTTTGTAACGGACTGCCCAAAAATCGGGGCTTACAACATCACTACACAATATTTCACATCTAAAGCATTTATTTCCATTACCCCATCAATCCGGCAATAATATTAATGGTGAGCGCCAGTACAAAAGTATTGAGGGCGAAAGCCAGAATACCATGAAACAAGGCTATCCTTCGGATGGCGCGTGAACTGATTTCTACATCCGATACCTGAAAGGTACGAACGAAAAATAAGCAAAATCAATATAGTCAGGCGCTTCATCACCCGGAAAATTGAGGCCCTTGCCTCCGATATTATTCCGATAATAAAGGTGTGCGTAATGAAAAATAAAGACTGTGTGTACCAATATCCAGGATAATATCATTCCTGAGATTACTATCGGGATAAACAATATTCCTTCGGGATTTTGGTGTTTTTGTGTGGCAAGAATGAGTACTGCCAGTAAGCTGGCAAATGAGGCCATCAACACCATCGTAAATACAAACGATTTGCTCCCGTCCTCAATGCCCGCATTTTTCTTTATTCGAGAAACGGGGAGAAGTATAATGACAATCCAGCATAAAATAATATATGTCATAGAGAAACTAATCCAGGCAATCAGTAATTTGAAAAGATGGTTATAAGTAGGCGGGAGAAAGTAATAGGCAATGGCTGCCACAATAAACGAAATGATAAACCGGTGAATCGGCCTTAAGTTGTTTAAAAACCCTGATTGCATATATTTAATTTCTTTTTTTATTAAAACCTCAGGTTAAAGAATTCATAAAAATAATAAAACCGGCTCTAAATTGAAGCCGGTTTTAAAAACAATTAAAATATCTTGAAAATTATACTCTTTCTATTCCGCTGAAAAAGAAGTCGCCTTCAATTTTTGCATTTTCATCGCTGTCGCTGCCATGTACAGCGTTTTCCTCGATGGATACTGCAAACAGTTTTCTGATAGTACCTTCGGCAGCATTTACAGGGTTGGTTGCGCCTATCAACTCGCGGAAAGCATTGACAGCATTGTCTTTTTCCAGAATTGCAGCGATGATTGGCCCACGGCTCATATAAGCGATTAGTTCGCCATAGAAAGGTTTTTCTTTGTGAATGGCATAAAATTCACCTGCTTTTTCAGGTGTCAGATGGGTCAGTTTCATGGCTACCAGCCTGAATCCTTCCTTCAAAATAATAGCGCCGGCATATCCTTTTTCCATTGCATCGGGCTTTATCATCGTAAAAGTACGGTTACTCATAATTCACTGTTTTTATAATTGGTGTGCAAAGTTAGGATAATCGGTTTACTTATTTGAGTTTATTTACCTATTTTTGCGCCTCTTTATGAAATCCATACAGGAAATATACCAAAAAATGGAGCAGGCGGGCAGGGTGGTGATAACCATGCACCAGAAACCGGATGCCGATGCTATGGGTTCTGCTTTGGGTTTGTACCATTTTTTACAAAAACTTGGTCATGAGGTTGTCGTTATTTCACCCACTAACTGGGCCGGATGGCTCAACTGGATGCCGGGTTGTAAAGAAGTGGTTGATTTTGAAAAGCAAAGAGAGAAAGCTGTAGATATTTTGAATAGCGCCGAATGGGTTTTCTGTCTCGATTTTAACATTTTTCATCGCACCAAGAATTTTGAAAAGCCTCTGTATGATTTTAAAGGCATTAAGGTTTTAATAGACCATCACAGAGAGCCTGATACCGAATCCTTCGATTATGGCATCAGTAATCCGGAAAAAAGCTCGACCTGTGAAATGGTGTATGATTTTATAATTGCATCCGGCAATGAAAATCTGATTGATGAAAATATGGCTGCCTGCCTGTATGCCGGCCTTGTTTCTGACACAGGATCATTTAAGTTCAACTGTACAACGCCTGCAGTACACAGGATGGCTGCCCGATTGATGGAAACCGGTATAGATCATTCGGAAATACACAGCAATCTGTTTGACAATTTTTTGGAAAACAGAATCAGGTTTATCGGGCATGTTTTAACCAGAAGGCTTGAGTTTTTTTATGAATATAATACGGCGCTGATAGCTATCCCCAAGCACGACATTTTGAAATATGAAATAAAAACGGGCGACACCGAAGGGTTAGTTAATTATCCGCAGGCCGTACAGGGCATAAAATTAGTGGGGCTGGTGATTGACCGCGATGAAGAAAGAAAATTGAGTTTCAGAAGTAAAGGAGATTTTGACTGTAATGAATTTGCCCGCAAGTACTTCAATGGAGGCGGTCATTTTAACGCAGCCGGCGGAAACAGTAAAGATTCATTGGAGCAAACAGTTTCAGCCTTTAAACAGGCGTTAAAAGAAAATGAACAAATTTTACAATAAAAAAATAAACAAATAAAAAATCAAAAATGAAACAACTACGAATTTTGGGTTTTATAGCCATTGTGGCTCTTGCATTTACCGCGTGCACGGACACGAGTTATAAAAAAACAGCCAGCGGATTAAAGTATAAAATTATTGAAGGCAACAGTAAGGGTGAAATCGTTGATGGGCAGATTCTTAAAATGGAAATGATTCAAAAAATCAGCGGTCACAAAGATACAGTGGTTCAAAACACTTATGGCAGGGTTCCTATTTTCTACAAGAAACAACCTTTGCCACAGGGGCAACCGGTGTATGGTCCTGAAGAAGTATTGAATGATTTGAAAAAAGGAGATAGCTTAATAGCAATCGTTTATATTGATTCGGCTATTAAAAAAGGTCTGGCTCAAGAAGCTATGTTGCCTCCTTACATGAAAAAAGGAGATAAAATTACTTATACCTTCAAAGTGGTAGATGTGATTGCAAATGACAGCCTTGCTAATATAGAATACCAAAAGGCAATGGAAAAAGATGCTCCTCGTCAAAAGAAAGAGCAGGAGGAAATGATGGAAAAAGCCAAAGCCGAGCATGAAAAACAAATGAAGGAAGAAGAGGCCGCACTTGAAAAATCAGGCGAAAAAGCCAAATTAGTGAAAGAGATTGAAAATTATCTGGCCGCAAAAAAAATTGCAGCCATCAAAACACCTGCCGGCGCTTATATGAAGATTGATGAGCCGGGCACAGGCGCTGCTGCTACAACCGGTAAATATGTAACCGTTACTTACACCGGAAAATATTTGAAAACCGACAGTACTTTTGAAACGAATACCTTTACCTATCAGGTAGAAAAACAAGGTATGATAAAAGGTTTTGAAGAAGGTGTAAAACAACTGAAACAAGGCGGAAAAGGAACAGTGTATATTCCCGGTTATCTGGCCTATGGTAAAAACCCTCCGGCAGGGTCGCCATTCAAAGCGTATGAGCCATTGTATTTTGAGTTAAATATCAAGGCAGTAAGCGATACAATGCCTGCTCAACAACCGATTCCTCAGCCACAACCTCAGGAGCAAAAGAAAAATGAACCGGCTAAAAAGAAAAAATAAACTTTTAGTATAATTTGTCAAAAGACCATCCAAAAAAACGGATGGTTTTTTTTTGTGACTATCATCACTTAGTGCATCTTTAAAAATGTTTAACTTTAACCTTAAATTTTAAAAATTATGAAAAAGAATTTAGGTAAGGCCGATAAGTTTATCAGAGTACTTCTTGCATTAGTTATTGGGTTTTTGTACTATAAGGGCATTATCTCGGGTGTTTTAGGTATCGTATTAATTGCTTTGGCATTAATTTTTGTGCTTACAAGTTTGGTAAGCTTCTGCCCAATTTATGCATTGTTTGGAATAAATACCTGTAAAAAGAAGTAACAAATCTTATTTGCCAGCGAACACAAGTTTGATTCAATTTGTTTTAATCAGATGGTTAGGAAAGTCGGGAAATGAAAATCGGAATTATTATAGAAACACAAGAATTCGAAAAAGCCTGGAATGCTTTTCGTTTTGCGGTAACTGCAAAAAAGATGGAGCATGAGGTGAAGGTGTTTTTGATGGGAGAGGCAGTAGCCTGTGAGGGATTGACCCATGAAAAATATAATGTGGATGAACAATTAAAATTATTTGTAAACATTGGCGGACAAATTCTTGCCTGTGGCACTTGTTTGAAATCCAGACAATTGGAAGGCACAGAATCCTGTCCGATCTCTACAATGGTGGATTGTGTAAACATGGTTGTCTGGGCCGATAAAACCGTTACTTTTTAACTTAATGAAAATAATATGTCAACATCTTTCAATTCTTTAATAAATGGCGCACAACCAGTTTTGGTTGATTTTTCGGCAGAATGGTGTGGCCCCTGCAAAATGATGAAGCCCATACTGGAAGAGGTGAAATCCAAAGTGGGGGAAAAAATAAAAATCATCAAGGTGGATGTGGACAGAAGTCCGCAGGCAGCAGGAGCCTATCAAATTCAGGGAGTACCCACGCTCATCTTGTTCAAAAATGGTAAGGTTCTCTGGAGGCAAAGCGGGGTAGTGCCAGCTCATCAATTGGAGCAGATTATCAATGCGCATACCTAAGACTGATATGCCTGAAAAAGTTTTACAGTCTCCACGGCTTCCTTCACGTCATGCACTCTCAAAATATGGGCGCCATTTAGCAAACCGATAGTGTTTAGTACAGTGGTGCCATTCAGTGCGTTATCAGCATTGGTTTCCAAGGTTTTGTAAATTGTTGATTTTCGGCTAACGCCCAATAAAATTGGCAGTTCAAGCATTTTGAAAACAGAAAGGTTCTTTAATAAGGTAAAGTTGTGGGTAATGGTTTTTCCAAATCCAAACCCGGGGTCAATAATAATATCTTTGATGCCTTTTTCTTTCAGCATCGAAACTTTTTGTATTAAAAAGTCAAGCACTTCTTGCGTTACATCAATATAATGCGGCTGTATTTGCATATCGGCAGGCTGTCCCTGCATGTGCATTAAAATGTAAGGAACCTGCAGAGTGGCTACTGTATCCGCCATAGAACCGTCCATACATCCGGCGCTGATGTCGTTCACCATAGAAGCGCCTGCATTTACAGCTTCCTTTGCCACTCGCCCGTAGTAGGTGTCAATAGAGATAAAAATTTCGGGAAAGTTTTTGCGAATCATTTCAATAGCCGGAATTACTTTGACCAACTCCTCATCTGCACTTATCTGAATGCTTCCCGGCCGGGTACTTTGTCCGCCAATATCTATGATAGCAGCCCCATCTCCAATCATTTTTTCGGCTGTATCCAATATTTGCTTCAACCCTGTATGCCTGCTTCCCTGATAAAATGAATCCTGATTGATATTTATTACACCCATAACGATGGGCGAATAGATAACCAGTAATCTTCCTTTGCAATTTAACGTAAACATCCAATTATCTTTGTTACCTTTGAAGGTCAAACCTACAGATTTTTTTTTACTAAATGTCAAAGATTTAAACAACTATTTAAATGAATTATGAGCAGAACCAATGAGCAATATGATGAAGTTATTGAGGGTTGTAAATCCATTTTTTTTAAGAAAAACAAGGATTATGGTACTGCCTGGCGGGTGATGCGCACTATTTCGGTGGTAGATCAGATTTATATTAAAGCACAACGCATCCGTACTATTCAGGATAAAAGGCAACAAAGGGTTGTTGATGACATCAGTGGAGAATTCAGGGGAATCATTAATTATGCAATCATAGGTTTAATACAACTTGAGATGCCGGAAAATGCTTCATGGGATATACCTGCCGACGAAGTGGCCGGTTTGTACTCTAAGCATGTTCATACAGCCAAATCGCTGATGCAGGATAAAAACCATGATTATGGCGAGGCCTGGCGCAGCATGAGTCAGGAAAGTTTTGTGGATTTGATTTTGGTGAAGCTGCAACGCATCAGGCAAATATTGAGCAATGCAGGTAAAACCATCATTAGCGAAGGAATTGATGCCAATTACAATGATATTATAAATTATGCGGTTTTCGCATTGATATTAATGAGCGAAACGGAAGCTGTAAAATAAATTGAAAATGAAATTATTAGTAAATATTTTGAGGATTATTGTAGGTGTATTTTTTATTTTTTCGGGATTGCTGAAGGCAAATGACCCGCTGGGCCTTAGTTACAAAATGGAGGAGTTCTTCACCGTTTGGGGAATGAGTGGGCTCAACAGTCTGGCGCTATCTCTATCGGTATTGATGATCGCCTTTGAAATTATTGCCGGTGCAGCCTTGCTGATTGGCTGGAAGCCAAAATTAGTGAGTTGGTTGTTATTGTTATTAATTGTGTTTTTTACTTTCCTCACAGGATATGCAGCCTTGTCGGGCAAGTTCAAAACCTGTGGCTGCATGGGCGACTGTATCCCCATTCCGTCGGCGGTGTCGTTTTACAAGGATATTTTATTGTTGGCATTGATTCTGATCATATTTTTTAATTTTAAATATATCAAACCATTGTTTTCCACTAAGGTAAACATTGCACTTCTGGTTCTTTCGGTAATCTTCAGCTTTGCATCTCAATGGTACACACTCAATTATTTACCGGTTGCAGACTGTCTGCCATTTAAGAAGGGAAATAGTATTCCGCAAATGATGGAGATGCCCAAAAATGCAGTATCTGACAGCACTGCCATTACTTTTGTGTATGAAAAAAATGGAAAAGAGATAGAGTTTAGCGCCGATGATTTCCCCGAAGATTTTAATGAAGATGCTTATAAGTTTATTAAAAGATATGATAAAGTAGTTAGACCCGGTACGAATAACATTCCGCCAATTACCGGATTTGTTTTAACGGATGGGCAGGGCATAGATTTTACCAATTCAGTATTGGACGCTAAAAAAGCGCTGGTTTTATTCTTGGAAGATATCAAGTCTGCCGGTACGAGTTGGATTGCTGATTTTGAAAAAATTTACGAAAAAGGTAGAGAAAAGGGTTTTGATGTTTACGTTATAACGAGCACAAGGCCCAATGCTGAAAAAGCATTTGCCAATACTAAGCTGAAGGAAATAACAGTATTAAACGGCGACAGAACCATGATTCGTACAGCCGCAAGAACAAATCCTGCATTGCTGCTATTAAACAATGGAGTAGTGGCAGAAAAATGGAGTTATAGAGAGTTCGGCGGTGCCATTGATAATATATTAAAATGGGATGCAGCTCATTTTCAGGGAACTCCCGGCGAATCACCTAACTCACACAAGTCGGTAACAGGCGACTCGGTTTATATTTCACTTTAGATTATGGAATATTATGACCAGGCACCCCAGTCAATAGTTACCAGAATATCAGGGTGAAGGCTTTTTGCCACCGGGCAGGTGAGACCTGTATTTTTCAGAATGGCTATTGTTTTGGCATCAAGATTTTGAAGGCTTTCAGGTATGTGAAAAGCCAGATCAATACCGCTAACCCTGCGCGGATCAGCAGCCATTTTCTTCAAAACTTCAATTCGGATATCGTTCAAATCAAAATCCATCGTTCTGGCTTTGATGCCCATTACGGTAATCATACATGCGCCCAGGCTCGTGGCTAACAGGTCGGTGGGTGAAAATCTTTCTCCTTTGCCGTTGTTGTCAATCGGTGCATCTGTTTCAAAATTAGAACTGCTTTTAAGATGGGTACAAGTAGTACGTAAATCGCCTTTATAAAGTATTTCTGATGTCATGGCCTTGTAATTAGTCTTTAAGTGGTTGTTTGTTAATGATTTAATGGTCAAATATTTTTTTATTTCATTTTTAATTCAATCAATAAAGATAATTAAACATAATGACAGAAAGGAGGATGCAAGATAGAATTCAAAAAATTTCTTCAATTTCTTTATTTTCGCACTATGTCTGAAAATCTTAAGGTTGTTAAAATAAAAAAGCCTGATTGGCTGAGGGTGAAGCTTCCTATAGGCGAAAGCTACAGGAATGTAAGAGGGTTGGTGGATCAGCATAAGTTGCATACTATTTGCGAAAGTGGTAATTGCCCTAATATGGGTGAGTGCTGGGGTGCAGGTACGGCTACTTTTATGATATTGGGTAATGTATGCACGCGCAGTTGCGGGTTTTGTGCAGTGGCAACAGGGAAGCCTATGGCTCCCGATTTTGATGAGCCGCAACGAGTGGCTGAGGCCATTTATCTGATGAAAGTGAAACACGCTGTTATTACATCTGTGGATCGCGATGAGCTTTGGGATGGCGGCTCCACCATCTGGCATAATACAATTAAAGCGGTAAAGTCGCTTTGCCCGCAGACTACTTTGGAAACACTTATTCCTGATTTCAAAGGGAAGAAAGAAGATATTCAGAGAGTAATTGATGCCGCTCCGGAAGTGATTTCGCATAATATTGAAACTGTTGAACGCATTACCAAGCAAGTGCGTATTCAGGCCAAGTACTGGCGAAGCATGGAAGTGTTGAGGTATTTGAAAGATAACGGCGTGCGTACCAAAAGTGGCATTATGCTTGGGCTGGGCGAAAGAAAAGAAGAAGTTTTGCAGACCTTGCAGGATTTGAAAGATAACGGTTGCGATGTGGTAACGATTGGTCAATACCTTCAACCAACGCCCAAGCATTTAGAAGTGCAGCGATTTGTACATCCTGATGAATTTGCATTTTACAAAGATGCAGGTTATGAAATGGGTCTTGATTATGTAGAAAGCGGTCCGTTGATTCGTTCTTCGTACCATAGTGAGCGGCATTTGCAGCCGGGGGTGGGCAGAAAGGAGTGGGAGGCCGCCAAAATGAAGGCATAAATCAAAGAAACAATTATTCACAATAAGAGGAGTTCTTAATAAATAATTTTGTGGAAAGCCTCTTAGTAACGGTTCTGAGTTTTATTTTGGATTTTACTTTTTCCTGATTAATAAAAAGCCGGCATAGTCGAGTTTGTCTTTTTGGTAATTATGTTTGGGGTAATGCGTAAATTCGGTAATCTGCAATTTTATTTCCATTTTTTCGTTGCTTTTTGTTTCGGATAAAACTGAGTCGGGAACGATTATTTCATTTTTTAATTCATTACTGTATTTGCCTGCAATGCCTTTTGAAAATGCTGCCAAATCAAATCTGATTGTATCTTTTTCGGAAATAATGTTTATTTCGTTATTATCATAAGAAATGAATAGGGCTTGATTACCAATTTTGATTGTATCGGGTTTATTGTTAGAAAATTCTATTTTATATAAAATATCGAATCCTTCAATACCAACCACTTTTTCATTATCTTTTTTGAAGATTTTATAGGCAGGCGCAGCAAACTCAATCTTCAAATCATTTAGTTTTAAAATAGAATATGCAGTATCAGATAATTGCTGACGGATTTGATAAGACGGTTCTCCTCTCATCTTTTTTAAAATGGAGGATTGGGTTTTGCCAAGGTCTTCATCAGTAAAGGATTGAAGCGATGTGAGACCATGATTTTTTATCAGATAGGCAATGACGGAAGTAATTTGACTTTTATTTTCTGAATTAATATTCTTCACTAATTTTTTTAAACGATTGATCTGAGAATTTTTTGAAACCGCACTAAGCCCCAAGGGGCCAAAGGCAGTTAGAAGAAAAATAATAGAAAGAGATATGGGTATGATTTTAATATTTTGTTTTTTGCTCCACAAAAAATAAAGCGTTATCCCCGAAAGCCAGATGGCCGAAATGATGAGGATATATCTTTTTTCGGTGATGCCATAGTCTGACAGCCGTTTATAAATTGCCAGTATAAATAATACTAAAAGCGGTATCATCATCACATAAAAAAACTTTGAAAACCATTTGATCCATTTATTTTCTTCTAATTCCCGAATGGGGTAAACAAGTAATAAAGACAGAATCCCGAAAATGGCATAACCCAGAATCAGATAAGATACATAACCCTTAGGTAATTCCCATTGCACAATTATTTTCATCTCGTATAAAAACAAAATGACAAGGTAAATACTCATTAAGGGGATAAGTACATATTGAGTAAAAATTTTTAACCCTTTGGGATAGCCTGCCACAGATTTGAAATTGTTGAGTTCAGGTACGCCTGCAAGAAAAAAAACAGTATTAAAACCAAAAGCAATTACATAAAAAGTTCTGAGGTAGGTTTTGGAGTGGATGTTGGCATCAAAAAGATTATCAATGGCGGCCAGTGCGGCAAAAAGTCCCAGAATAATGACTGCCGAATAGAGAGCAGCTATGAGAAATCTTAGGAACAAGATAATATTGAAGTCCCAGAATGATTGTATCGAGTCATTTTTCAAAAAACCTGCAAATGATACTGCGAGATGAAAACTGAAAATAAAGATGAGCAGAATATAAATATCTTTTTCCCACAGATCGGGCTTCAACCAAAACATAATGCCGGCGCTTATTACAATCGCAGCTAACTGAAAAAGAATATTAGTTGTCGTCTTAATTTTAAACGAAGAATCAAAAAAGGTAACAGCAAGGCTGGATGCAAATGCCAGCAGGCAAAAACAGAGTAAGCGGATCAGTAAGTTTTCATTTACCGGCGAAGCATCAGGCAATAAAAGTGCAATGTAAACAGCGGCCAGTGTAATGATAAACTGTATCGGGAAACGTGCGATTACAGTTTTAGTTTGATTGATTAATGCTGAAAAAGATGGGAATCTCATATAAACTGACAGATGATTATTTTGATAATAGATTAAAGTTAAGAAGATTTTTAAGTATGCAAATTATAATTTTCGACTTTTAGAATTTTAATGATATTTTTGAATAAACGTTAACGAAAAATCTTTTATATGAAGCCGCTTCTGATTATTCTTTTTGCTTCGATGCTTTTTATTGCCGGCAATGCTCAGTATAATAATGCAAACCAGCCTTCCCGCCCGAATATCGTATATATAATGAGCGATGATCATGGATATCAGGCTGTAAGCGCTTATGGTTATGGATTGAACAAAACACCTAATATCGACAGGCTTGCCAAAGAGGGCGCTTTGTTTACTACTGCTACTGTTACTAATTCTCTTTGTGCACCAAGCCGTGCCGTGATGTTAACGGGTAAGCATAGTTTTGTAAATGGTAAAGTGGATAATGAAGCCCGGTTCGACTGGAGTCAGGACAATTTTCCTAAACTGCTCCGAAATGCCGGATATCAAACGGCGTTGATAGGAAAGATTCACATGGATGGATTGCCACAAGGCTTTGATTATTCGGCAGTAATGCCCGATCAGGGCGAATATTATAATCCTGATTTTATCATCAATGGAGTAGAAGAGCAGATAAAGGGGTACATTACTGATGTAACTACCGATCTTGCATTAAATTGGTTGGATGGTAGGGATAAGAATAAACCTTTCTGTCTGCTATACCATCAAAAAGCGCCACACAGGGAATGGCTGGCTGCTACCCGGCATTTCCCCGAATATACAAAGAATACATACCCCGAACCTGCAACGCTTTTTGATAATTATGATGGAAGAGGCACTGCTGCCCAAACTGCCGAAATGAACATTTTGAAAGATATGAATTGGGCCGGTGATTCAAAAATTAAACCCGAGTTGATGGATGAATTGGGGATTCCTGAAACCCTTAAATGGGACAAAGCTGCCTATATTAAAAACTTAGGCAGGATGGACCCTGAGCAAAGAAAAGCATGGGATGCCGTGTATGACCCGATAAATGAAGATTTTAAAAAAAGGTATGCTTCCATGTCAAAAGAAGATTTGATGCGTTGGCGCTATCAGCGGTATATGCAGGACTATTTGGGTACGGTAGCAGCTGTAGATGATGGCGTGGGCAGGATGTTGGATTATCTGGAAAAAAACGGATTAACCGAAAATACGATTGTGGTTTATACCTCCGATCAGGGCTTTTATTTGGGTGAGCACGGTTGGTTTGATAAACGGTTTATGTATGAAGAGTCGCTGCGTACGCCGCTGCTAATCCGTTATCCCAAAGAAATTAAACCGGGCACAAAAATCAATTCATTAGTGCAAAACCTTGATTTTGCACCCACCTTTTTGGATTATGCAGGCGTAGCCATTCCAAAAGAAATGCAGGGAGAATCATTTAGAAATGTAGTGGCAGAAAAAACAAAAAAATTCAGAGATGCTATTTATTATACCTATTATGAATATCCTTCCATCCACATGGTGAAACGTCATTATGGTATCCGAACTGATCGTTATAAACTCATTCATTTTTATTATGATGTAGATGAATGGGAATTGTATGATTTGCAAAAAGATCCGCATGAAATGAAAAATGTTTACAATGACCCGGCTTATCTGAAAGTAAGAAAAACAATGCACAAAAAATTATCCGCATTGAGAAAAAAGTATAAGGACAGTGATAATAATGATCAGAAATTTATAAAACAGTTTTTGAAAAAATAATTTATATTTATGTTCTAAAAACGCAACAATGAAAACAATGAAACTCTTTTTGGGGTTGATGGGAGTTTTTCTGTTCATCAATCTTCATGCTCAAAACTCGGACAAAAGCTTATCCGAAGCTTATTTTTTTACATCGGCAAATACTCAAAATGCAGGAATCAGTAAGTATGATTTTAAAATACATTAGGCTGATGAGATTGATCCTAAGTATGAAAAATATAAAAAGCTAAAAAGGACTGGTGTAGTATTGACTTTTTTAGGAGCAGGATTCATTGTAGGCGGCAGATTATTATGGATAAGTGGATTAAAGGATAAAAAAGTATTTGCTGATGAAAATGATACTCATCCAAGAGCTTTTGGGAAGGTAGTTCTGGGTTTAGCCGGTATGGCTCTGGGAGTTGTATCTGTTGGTGGCGGTATCACCATGTGGGCGATTGGAGGATCGAAAGTGAAAAAATACAATAAAAATGTTTCCATAAACACCACTGAAAACGGGGTAGGGTTGGTGTATAAATTCTGATGTAGGGAAAAATTTCTTGTTGATTATTATTTCTTCTTAATCAACTCAATTGTTTTTTTACCTGCAATTACTAACGGGAAAATAGCCAATCCGGCAATGATTCCAAAAATGGCTTCTCGGAGTATGAATGGAACATCAGGTAATAAATGGTGGATGTAGTCAATATTGTGAATGAAGATACCACCGGCAACCAATATCAGGGCAATAGTGCCCACCACGGCAAGCATTTTTATTACTACAGGCAATGCTTTTACAAGCGTGCGCCCGATGGCGGCCACAATGCCTTTTCTTTTTGATATCACAATTAGCCTGTAGCCCGCATCATCCATTCGAACAATAAGCGCTACTATGCCATACACGCCGACTGTTGCCAAAATGGCTATTGCTGAAACAGTAATGATTTGTAAGGTCAAAGGCTTGTTAAGTACTGTACTCAGCGCAATAATAACAATTTCGATAGACAGTATAAAATCTGTAATGATGGCTGATTTCACTTTATTCTTTTCAGACTCCAAAGCTTTGGTATCATTAATTTCTTTTTCAGTCTCATGCTTGCTTTTAGTAAAATGAAAAAAATAGTGGATAATTTTCTCTACGCCTTCATAGGCCAGATAAAAGGCGCCTGCAATCAAAACGTATTTAATGGCTGTGGGGAAAAAGGCGTTTAATAAAAGGGCTATGGGTACAATGATCAGCTTGTTGACCAATGAACCTTTTGTAATTGCTAATAATACAGGGATTTCGCGGGAAGCTATAAAACCGGTAGCTTTTTCTGCATTCACAGCCAGATCATCGCCCAAAATACCTGCCGTCTTTTGTGCTGCCACTTTACTGGCAACAGCCACATCATCCATTAAAGCTGCAATGTCATCTAATACTGCAAAAATCCCTGAAGCCATTTTTTGGTGTAAAAATAAGTGTTAGCGTAATATCTGGAGCTTTCTTTCAAAAATTTTGTGTGTTTTTGCAAATTTTGTTTAAACAGAAATAAGCGGTGCAATGAATATAAGTTGCATATTTTCACTTACCTTTGCAATCTTTTTAAATAAATAGCATTAATTTGACAACATTCGAATCGCTGGGAATTGAAGAAGCCCTTCTTCAATCGCTTGAGCAAATAGGATTTAAAACACCAACCCCCATTCAGGAACAGGCTATTCCGGTATTATTAAAAGGCACAAAGGATTTTATTGGTCTGGCGCAGACAGGAACCGGTAAGACAGCCGCTTTTGGGCTGCCACTTTTGCAACTGATTGATAAAACCACCCGCCATCCGCAGGCATTGGTTATTTGCCCCACACGCGAGTTGTGTTTGCAAATTACCAATGATATTGAAAAGTTCAAACAAAAAAAATCTGAGGTACGTGTTACTGCCGTTTACGGAGGCACCTCCATCAGCCAACAGATTAAAGACCTTAAAAAAGGGTCACATATTGTGGTAGCTACACCCGGCCGACTGATTGATTTGATTGAAAAGCGTGCTATTCATTTGGAAGATATTCATTATGTGGTGCTGGATGAAGCAGATGAAATGCTGAATATGGGTTTTAAAGAAGATATTGAATTTATTCTTAAAGAAACCATCAACCGCAATAGCATTTGGTTGTTTAGCGCTACAATGCCTACCGAAATCAGACAGGTGAGCAAGCGATATATGAGTAAGCCTTTTGAAATTACCATCGGGAAGGTTAATTCGGCCAATACCAATATTGACCATCAGTTTTATCTGGTTCAGCACATCAATCGTTATGAGGCTTTGAAACGGATTATTGATTTCCACCCTGGTATTTATGGATTGATATTTACACGCACCAAGGCAGATGCGCAACATATTGCAGAACAACTTATCAGGGAAGGGTATGACATTGATGCACTGCATGGCGACCTTACACAGCCGCAGCGTGATAAAGTAATGGCAAGGTTCAGAGATAAATCTTTGCAACTTCTGATTGCCACAGATGTAGCCGCGCGCGGAATAGATGTGCAGGGAATTACCCATGTTATTAATTATGAACTGCCCGACGACACTGAAGTATATACACATCGTAGCGGCCGTACAGGAAGAGCAGGCAGAAGCGGCATTTCTCTTTCAATTGTTACGCCTAAAGAATCATACCGTTTGAAACAAATCGAAAAATTGGTAAATACCAAGTTTCATCGGTTGGATATCCCCAGCGGCAGCGATGTTTGCCGCAAACAGTTTTTTTATTTTATAGATAAAATGCTGGACACCGATATCACAAGCGGAGAATATGAAACTTATCTGCCAATGCTTAAGGATAAATTTGCAGATGTGAGCAAAGAAGAAATTCTGCAAAGAGTAGCCGCCCTTGAATTTGACAGGTTTCTGAAATATTATGAAAATGCAGCCGACCTGAATGTCAGGGACGATAAATCGCCATCGGGCAAAAAAGAGAGGAACGAAAAAAAGAAGGCCAATCAATTTTCGGGAAACTATCAACGATTGTTTATCAACCTGGGTACCAAAGACGGTTTTTACAAAGCCAGTTTTCTCCAGTTTATGTTGGATATGAGTAATCTGAGTAAACCGGTTATGGGAAAAATAGACATGAAGGATAAAAACAGTTGGGTAGAAGTGGAACCTGCAGCTGCAAAAAAACTAATAAAATCTTTAGACGGTAAAAATTATCGGGGAAGAAAAATCAGAATGAACGAAGCCTAAGATTGCGGACTTAGATTGATACTGAATTTTCTGCTGAAATAATAGGTAACTATAAAAGAGATGACGAGGTAGAAGATGATGATATAGTTAAAAACCAAGTCACTTCCAAACCAGTTTCCCCAAAAACCAATAATAAAAACGCCGGTAATCAGTTTCAGGGTTTCCCATGCCCATGCGTAGCTGTTATTATCCATGAGTTCGGCCAAGGCATATACATAAGCAAAAACAAAGAAACCATAATAAAACATTGATGGCGCGCCTATTTCGGCAATGTTGCCAAACAAATAGCTGATAAATAATAATAGTACGATAAGCTGAATCCAAATCCATACTCTTAACGAAAAAGGTAAAACTGTATCGTATTTTTTAAAACAATAAATATCCTTTATCTTCTGAATAGGATATTTGGCAGCCACATCCGGAGGTCGCCATCCTGTTGGCATCAGCCACAGTCTGAACTTGTCCTTCCAGTTTTTAGTG
>ENA-UOUJ01000484-UOUJ01000484.1-activated-sludge-metagenome-genome-assembly--contig:-NODE-484-length-26950-cov-6.367615_pt1 | contig 26950 bp, 24 predicted proteins | sample MGYA00249839_ERZ747224 | MGnify/ENA primary metagenome ERZ747224 (study PRJEB28782, sample SAMN03220277) | activated sludge metagenome | biome: wastewater; feature: sewage sludge; material... | reverse complement strand
GCATCTGACTGTTAATCAGAGGGTCGTTGGTTCAAGTCCAACAGGGGGAGCTTGATAATCAAAGGGTTGCGAACATCGCAGCCCTTTTTCTTTTTAAATGCGACTAAGAATGCGACTATAAGCTTTCGTAAGAAAAGAATACGACTAACAAACAAAAGAAGGTAAAAACAAAGGTGGAGAGCAAAAAGTCCTGTATCACGACAATTGCTTCAAGGTTTATCGCAGTTGCTTTACAACTGCGTCGGGTTGTAAACCCATGTATTGGCAGAACTCCTCCACTGTAACCACCTGGTGAGATGGCTTGTTGAGATACACTTTGATCTTTTTGATGAGTGTTCTACCATACCTATCGCTTCTGCCTGTGATTATCTGAATGTCCTTCGGATAAATGCACAGTCTATTCATCTTTCAATTAACTATTTCATACACCATCCATACTTTATCTATGCCTTTGAGTAGGATGCACTATTGCAAATATAAACAGTTTCTTAGAGCGGTAAAACAGTGCTTGTTGGAATAATATGGAATAATCGGAACCGATGACTATGCGGATTTGTGAAGGGTTTGATAGGTGGATAATTTTAATCTGATAGCTGGTAAAAACAGCAAAAATTAGATCACTAACCCATTAAAAACTTATAGAAAATGGCAAGGCAAAAAGGTATAATCAAGTTAGATGGCACTATCGGTGACATCACTTTTTACAAGTCCCAGGATGGCTACTTAGCCAGGGAAAAAGGCGGCATCCCCGCTGATCGTATTGCTAACGATCCGGCGTTTCAAAGAACCCGGGAAAACGGTGCTGAATTTGGCAGAGCCGGTAAAGCAGGCAAACTTTTGAGAACTGCAATCCGTGCAATGTTGCAAAACGCTTCCGACAGTAAAATGGTTAGCCGTCTTACTACAGAGATGGTAAAAGTTATCCAGGCTGATGCAACCAACACAAGAGGTCAGCGTAATGTGATTGATGGAGAGGCTGAACTATTGCAAGGCTTCGAGTTCAACATCAGCGGCAAGCTGGGCACCACATTGTATGCTCCTTATGCCGCTACAATTGACCGTGTAACCGGTGCATTGTCTGTAAGCATTCCTGCTTTCGTTCCGCTTAACATGATCGCTGCTCCCGGTGGTGCAACACATTTTAAAATTGTTTCTGCCGGTGCTGAAATTGATTTTGAAAATGAAACTTTCGTAATGGATAGCAGCGCCTCTGCTGTGCTGCCGTGGGATACAACTGCAACTGCAGTGTTGAACCTGACAAACAATGTGACTGCCAACAGTACAGATCCTTTGTTCCTCGTGTTAGGAATTGAGTTTTACCAGGAAGTAAACGGAGCGCAGTATCCTTTGAAAAATGGTGCTTACAATGCCCTTGCTCTGGTGAAAGTTAGCGGTGTATAAAAAGCTGTTCTTTCCTCAGTTAATAAAGGTCCTGCCATTCGGTGGGACTTTTTTTTTGTCATGCAAAGCCCCTAAAAGGGCAATGCACAGAACTGACGGCGACCTGAAGGATAACACCAAATATGCCAGGTAGTACTACGATGATAATACACTGAGATACCCGGAGATGGATGGTATGGCCGTGACAGCCTGCGTAGGTGCCTACTGAAAGCAATACGAGGAATGGGTGGCACAGTAAAGAGGTGGCGGCTTTCAGGGCAAACTGCTAAATGCCTGCTGGTAATGATACGAAGCTGCTTTTGCATAACTAAAGATTTTTGTAAGCTTCTTTCCAGCGAAGGCAGATAAAAAACCAAAAGGAAACGGAATAAAAGATGGCATTGTGCGGTGGGTCTTGTATTTATGCCGTAGTCTTTTGGTTTTTTTGTCAGGGTTGTGCGTGGCCTGCGAAGCTAACTTTGCTTACCAAAAACCTTTCAGGCGAAAGCTGTGTATGTGCCAGTGGTGAGCAGTAAAGCAAAAGCAGCCTTTTTGTGACTGCTTTCGTGCTTAGTATTCTGCAGGAAGTAGCAGGCAATTATCAACCAGCCAAACAGTAGCCAAGTCGTAGGGGAAGTCGCTGTATTCAATAACCTGTGTTGTTACTTTGTTGTGGTTACCATCTGTACACAGAACTGAGAAAGCGTAACCTTCCGTTCGATGCAAATCCCAAACCTGAAACGGCTCCTTTCTAACCTTACTTTTGCCCTGGTGGCTGAGGATAAGGTCAATTAGCCAATAGGCTTTACATGCTTCTACCAAATCCCTTACACCATCGGTGTAGCGATAGCCAGTTAAACCATGTTTTTAAATTTTTTCTGAACCGTTGTTGCTTCCGAAGTAGTGATTTGCATTTTTCATCTTAATAAATTTTTTAAAAGAAAAAAGGGAAAAAAAGAAAGCAATTCCATCAGGCGGCGTGGCTGGCTGCAAAGAAGCAACGCAATAAAAGATGGCTTTGTGGGTGGGCTTTGTGTTTATGGCGGAATTTCTTTGCAGACAACTTCAAAGGGCTGTGGTAGCCGACTAACTTGCTGAACTTTTTTTCTTTCTTTTAAAAAAGTTCTTCTTCAACCCACTTCACTTGTTATCGTCCTTGCTTTTCTTGTATTTCATGTGCGTTGGCAGAAAAGGTAATAGCGCCTGCGGCAAAAAAGAAGCTAAAGCCCTGCGGCACACTTGTCCGCAGTGAGGCGTTGGAGCGTAGCGTGCCATCAAAGACACCAAAGGGAGGAACGACCGGCGGTGGCTGCGTGCGCCTGCCCCAGTGGTGACTACAAAGCACGTTAGTGCGGTAGGCAGCTACTAAGAATGCAAGGGTTTGGCGTGTGTTTTTGATTTCCTTCAAGCCTTTGTGTTGTGGGTCAAAAACCATGACAAACCCGCAGCTGGGGCAGGCACGCAAGGCACGCAAAATTATTGGCAGCGGGTGGACTGAACGCGACTGAAATGAATGCAAGACGTAGTGGAGCGTTAATGAAACCCAGTGAGTATTGTACCGTTGGTTTGCGAAATGAAATGTGCTTCCCGCCGGTGTGTTGGCTTTGTGTGCTTGCAGGTGGGAAGCCATGAAATGAAGCATCTCCTTAGGTACGAACGTGGTGTAATGGTAGCGGAACGAAGGACGTAATGAATGAAGTGGGGCGAAGGACACAGGTAGCTGCCCGAACGAAGGCTGTAGGAGTAGCAAGGAGTGTGACAAACTGCGTAGCGATAGCGAAGCACCTGCAGGGCAATGCAGGTGTGCCAATACCATAAAAGTATTTAAACGGCTTTATTGGCACTGCTGCATTGGTTTGGCACATCTACTTGCCGACTAAGCCGTAGAGAGACCATATTACCTTGCAGCGTGGGTGTGGTTCAGGCTTTGGGGTTTAGGTTCTGTGCGCCGGGAAAAGAAGCGTGGCAGAAAGCAAGTGCCATGAGAGATCCTTTGACTTCGCTCTGGACAGGCTTATGGCTCTTGCTGTGGGAAGCCGAAGGTGGCTATATCAAGCCTTGTGTGTTGGCTTAGCTACCGTAGGCTGGAGCCAATCGGCTCAATAGAATTAGAGAACGTACAAGGGAGTGACACAACGATGTTGAAAAGTATTAATGATGCTGGTTCAATACTATCACTTCAATTTTAAAAGTTTAGCATTAATAGCCACCACCACCGTACTCAAGCTCATAAGCACTGCCCCCATTGCAGGACTAAGCATGAAAGCCGGATATAATACGCCTGCTGCCAATGGGATAGCAATGACGTTGTAGCCTACTGCCCATCCGAGATTTTGTATCATTTTGCGGTATGTCTTTCTACCAAAGTCAATCATTTGTACTACATCCTTCGGGTCGCTGTTTACCAGGATAATATCGGCTGTTTCTGCTGCTACATCTGTACCGCTTCCAACTGCAATGCCTACATCTGCCTGTGCTAAAGCAGGTGCATCGTTTACGCCATCGCCGGTCATTGCCACTACTTCTCCTTTTGTTTGAAACTCTTTTATCTTATCGAGCTTTTCGTGTGGAAGCACATTGGCAAAATATCCATCCATCTTTAATTTAGCAGCTACTGAAGAAGCAATTTTATCGTTATCACCTGTGAGTAAATAAGATTTAATGTTCATGGCTTTTAGCTGGGCTATTGCTTCTGCTGCTGTTTCCCGTATAGTGTCTGCTAATGTTATAAAGCCTGCGAGTTCATCATCTATTAAAACATACGTGACAGTCTCTGTGTTTTGGTCTATCTCTTTCGGTAATTCAGGTATTACTTTCTTTTCCTGTGTAAAGTAATTTGGACCTCCGGCAACTACCTTCTTACCGTTTACAATACCAGCTACACCAATGCCCTGCATGTATTTGAAATCTGTCGCCTTCCACAATTCAAGGTTCTTTTCTTTCAGGGTTCTTATGATACCTCTTGCAATGTAATGTTCTGACTGTTGCTGTACTGCTGCAACGTATTGTAGTATCTCATCGCTGCTGTAATTACCTGCACTTATTACTTTTTGTACTTCGTGTGAGCCTTTGGTTAGTGTACCTGTTTTATCGAAGATGATTGTTGTAAGTTTCCTTGCATTTTCAAATGCAGTCCTGTTTCTTATGAGTAAGCCATGTGTAGCCGATGCTGTTGTAGATATGGCTACCACCAAAGGAATAGCTACACCCAAAGCATGAGGACAAGAGGTTACCATTACTGTTACCATACGCTCCAATGCAAAAGCTAAATCATGGTTGGTGTACCAAACGATAAACGTTGCCACGCCTACAAAAATTGAAATGATGGTTAACCATTTGGCTACCCTGTCTGCAAGGTTTTGCGTATTTGATTTTGCACTTTGTGCAGATTGTACCAGTCTTATTACTTTGCTCAGATAACTATCTGCACCTGTACCGGTCACTTTTACTTTTAAGGAACCATCTCCATTAAGCGCTCCTGCAATTACTTTGGCTTCAGCTTCTTTTTTAACCGGAACACTTTCTCCTGTTAATACACTTTCGTTTACATAAGAACTGCCATCAACAACAACTCCATCAGCAGGTATTTTTTCACCCGGTTTTATTACAGCAATATCATCTGTCTTTAATTCTTTCACATCTACATCTGTAACAATTCCATTTCTTTCAACGTGTACGGTAGAAGGCAATAATGCGACAAGAGACTGCAAAGCATTGGAAGCTGCCATTGTAGATCGCATCTCTATCCAATGACCTAACAACATTATATCAATTAATGTGGCAAGCTCCCAAAAGAAATCCATTCCTTCCAAACCAAACACAACTGCTACACTATACAGGTATGCGACAGAAATTGCTATGGCGACTAATGTCATCATGCCCATAGCACTGTGTTTTATTTCACTCACCATCCCTTTGAAGAATGGCATACCACCATAGAAATAAATAACTGAACCTAAGAACAGCAATACATATTTATCGCCTGAAAAAGCAAAGTGAAAACCAAACCACTGCTGTATCATGTGGCTCAATGCAAGCACGGGAATGGTGATGATAAGGCAAATCCAAAACCGTTTCAAAAAATCGTGTGTATGATGACCTTCATGTTTATCGTGACCGGCGTGTGCATCATGTGCGGAGTGATTGCCATGACCTGCATGTTCTGTATGGAGTGCTTGACTTGCACCCTTAGTTTGTTGTAGATGTTTATCGTGATCATGAATATGATTTGCTTCCTTAGCCGCTTCGGTTTCACCAATAGGAACTAAGTCCATTCCACACTTTGGACATTTACCCTTTTGCGGTTTTGTCACTTCGGGATGCATGGGACAAGTGTACATTTGTGTCTCATGCGAATGATCGTGGTGAGAATGGTTCATAATAATGATTTTAAAGTATCAAAGTTTAAAGCGAAGTTTTATTTGCGATACACAATAGACAACTTATAGCACTTCAACCGGAAATGCAATTCTAATCTTCTCCCAAGCCACAGCAAGCCTTCCTTTGCCATTCTTGCCTTCCTCAACAAAATACTGCAAACGCTCTGTATGAGGAACTTTAACTGGTTTCACTTTTATTCTCACTACATCCTCTTTTTCGTCATACTCAGAAGCCAGGTGTTGCTTCCAATGTTTATTGATTATAACCGTCCATTCTTTTTTACCTGGAATAGTAAACAGTGCATACTTACCTGCCGGAACCGTTTTACCTGCTACAATAAAGGGCTTGTTTATTTCTAACAAGGTAGCATCATGAGCTCCGGTAACCCATACTTCATCAAAAGGCACAAGACCGCCCCATAATATTCTTTTACGTACACCTGGCGAATGATACTTAATGGTAACAGTGTCGCCACCGATTGTACCGACAGCCATAGATTTGATACTCTTTTTTGTTGTGTCTTTTACAAGGTTCGGGTTATAACATACTTCTTCTTTCTGTGCCTGTGCAGACAAACCAATAAGTGTAACAAGCAATAATGTAATTAAAGAATATTTCATTTTTTGTTTTGAGGTTTTATGTGTTAATGATTGTGTCCTGCCATCGGATCAGAACCACGTTTAAAAGTATATTCACTATGCAACAGGTAAGTGCCACTTACTACTACGATGTCTCCTGCATTTAATCCGGATTGTATTTCTGTTAAGCCATCACTTTCCAAGCCTGTAGTTACCATCCTGCTTTTAAATTTATTCTTGCCCGTTTGCACCCATACGATAGCTGCATTGGCTTCTCTAATAATGGCATCTGTCGGCAGTGTAAGTGAATTTCTGCTTGCTGTTTGCACTCTTACTATTGCAGACATACCCGGTCTTAATTTATTGCCACTATTTGGAACTACGATCCGCAGCAAATTTATTCTGGTTTCTGTTGGCACTTCGGGGTTGGCAAATTCAATGTTGCCTCTTATTGGCTCTGCTACTCCCGGCACTTCTACCGTTGCCAATGCACCACGTGGTATTCGGTACATCTGCGAAGTGTAAACCTGTGCTTCTGCCCATAAGGTTGAAAGGTTTGCGAGTTGTAGTACAATGCCACCTTCCATTACATAACCACCTTCGGTGACATTCACAGACGTAACATAGCCACTTTCGGTACTGTAGTAAGTTGTGGTAAGTGGTGCCTGCTTTTGTGTTTCCAATGCCTTAACCTGGCTTTCATTCATACCCCATAAACGCAGCTTGTTTCTTGCGCTTTTAATCAGTTGGTCAAAATCAATTACTGACTGTTCATCAAAGAGGCTTCTCCGCTGCAAAGCTGATATGTATTCCTGTTTTGCATTGTTTAGTTCTTCGCTATAAATTTCATAGACCGGAGCACCTTTGGCTATGTAGTTTCCTGTGGTTTTTACATATAGTCGTTCTATTCGCCCCATTACTCTAGCATTTACGGAAGCTGTTTGTGCTGCATTGATGTTTAGTGTGCCGGTTAGCTCAATTGTATTTCCTATGTTACTTTTTGTAATGGTATCAGTGCGGATGTTGCCTAACTGAATTTGCTGGTCACTTAATTCTATATCATCTGTATTGGCTACTGAACTCTTCTTTACAGCCGTAAGTGGCATACCACAAATTGGACAGTTGCCAGGCTTATCTGATACTACCTGCGGGTCCATTGAGCAGGTGTAAAAAACATCGCTGTCTTTTGCCACTTTCTTACCACTGCAGGATGCAAGAAGTATAATTGAAATAAGTATTAAGACTATTTTATTCATTGTTATTTGCTTTAATGAAGGCTTCATTATCTACCAGATACTGCGCATTCACAGCCACACTATCTTGTTTTTGAAGACCTGTCAATATTTGCACTTGACGGTTTACCTCAATGCCTGTTGTTATTTTAATTGCCCTGAAACCTGTTGCTTCTTTTTTAAAAACAACTTTCTCTCTGCCTAATGATAAGATTGCTTCTTTAGGCAGCCACCATGCTGCTTTTGGTTTGGCAAAAATGTTTGCTGTTACCCTGCTGCCAATTGGTAACCTACGTGTTGCATTGTTGAAATATACTCTTGCAGCCACCGTCTTTTTACCAGTTCTGAAAACTGGCTCTATGTAGTCAACCGTTGCTCTGAAATTTTCAGACGGCGCTGTTTCCGGTACTATCCTAACCGGGTTGCCAACCTGCACCAATGTTTGTTGTTCCGGATAAATGTCTAACAGTATCCATGCCTTGCTTTGATTGTAAACGGTAAATACCGCCTGCCCATTCTGCACATACATTCCTTCTTTTATGGTTAACTCCTGGTTTGTTGTTGGAGCCGGTTGCATGTTATCTGCCGATGCAGCATTAGTAGCAGTGTTTATATCGGTAACAAACCCGCTGTAATTACTAAAAACGGGTACTGAATAAATGGCTGCTCCAGTTCGCACCACTGTTGCAATCTGACCGGCACTCATGCCCATAAGCCTTAACCTGTCTTTAGCTGCGTCTATAAGAGAAATATTGTTTGGGTCGTTGCGTAGAAGAAATAAAAGATTTTGTTGAGCGGTCATTAGTTCAGGACTGTAGATGTCCATGATGCGTTGCCCTTTCTGTACCGGCTGATATTTGTAACGAACATATAGTTTTTCAATCCTGCCATTTACTCTTGAAGAGATGGCACCTGCCTGTCGTGTATCGTATGCCACTGTACCTACTACATCTAACTCAATGTCCTCATCCCGCTGTTCTACTGATGTTACCTGTACAGTAGATATAACAAAACCATCTACAGGTTTTAATAAGGCTTCCAACTGCACATCTTTTATGGCTTCGGAACCTGTTTCTTTTTTCACCAAATCCATACCGCAGATAGGGCAAGATCCTGGGGCGTTCCGAATAATTTCCGGGTGCATAGGGCAGGTATAAACATCTTTCTCCTGGTCGTGTGCTGTGTGATCAGTCTTCTCTTTATTGTTGCAGGAAGCTGTGCCTATAACAACGTGTAGAGCAAACAGAAAAACAATATAGAAATTCAGTCGTTTCATTATTCCCGTATTTCAAGTATTCGTTCCAATTCAACCTGCAATGTGAGTAGCTGTTGCAGTTGGTCAAGATATTCTACCTGTGTCATGTTGAGTGTTTCCCAGGCATCAAACAACATAAACAGTTCTTCGGTGTTTTGTTCGTAGCCAAGAAGCATCGTTTTATAATTGTTGCGCAGTGCCGGGATGATGTTGTTCTCGTAAAGCCTTATCTGACGTTTTTTTGTTTCCACTTCTGTACGCATACCATAAGCCATACCACGAGCTTCATTTACGATCATCTGGCGCTGGCTATTGAGTGCTTCTGTTCGCCAACGGTAACTTTCAATATTTGCTTTTGTCATGCGTGAAGCCCAGGGAACAAACGGTAATCGCACCATGCCCATTAACGTAAATTGTTGCGGCTGCCCTCCGAAAGCAAACATGTGTTCGAAGCGAATACCAAACTGTGGTTTCAGGTTGAGCTGTTCTGCTTCTGTTCTTAACTCGTTTGTTAGTACTTCCCTATCCAAAGCCCGCAAATCACTCCTGTTCTGAACAAAAAAAGCACTGTCAAAAACAAAAGCATTGTAATCTTTCAGACGGATGGTAGTATCTATAGTAAAATCAACTTCGGTATTCCTGTACATCAGAGAATTAATAATAATCCGCCGTTGCTTGCTTTCGTTATCATACATCAGCCGCATGTTCTCTATGTTGCCCAATGCTGCTTTTGCTTTGTAATATGCACTTAGCTTGTCTAATCCATTTCTATAACGTGTTTCAGCGTTCTTAATCATAAAGTCCAGCACCTTTTCATTCTCATCAAGTACAGCTTTTTTCTTCTCAATAATCACCCACTCGTAGTAAGCCTTTTTTGCCTGTGCATACAACTCATTCAGCGCTGCCTTTCGCTGCTCCCTGGCTGCTCCCGACATGCTTTGCATATAGGCTGCATCTGCGTTCTGTTTTCTGCGGTTGGGTATCATTTGCTGTGCAGAAATAGCGAAGCTGCCCATGCCCGGCTCCATATCGCTCATTTTCTTCCAACGCTGCGGATTATACGGGGTCATAAAAAAGCCTGCACCCACTTCGGGTGGCATCCAGCTTTTTGCACCCTTTGCTGCTTCGTCCATTGAACGAATGTCTGCCTCGTACATCCGGCTTACCGGGTTGTATGTTTCTATGCTATCCAGTATGGTTGACAACCTTGTTTGGGCTGTTGTCCAAAAGGAGATTGCCAATAACAATGTGGTTAATACATACTTCAAAAAGCATCGGCTGTTTGTGGTATTTATTTGTTTAATCATTTGCCATCTCCTGTATTTGAAGTTTACCATGTTTATTTAATTCTCTTTCCCTGATCATTGCATACATCACCGGTAAAACAATGAGGACGAATAGTGTTGACGTAATCAATCCGAAAACAAATGGAATGGTGATTGGCTTCATTACATCGCTTCCCGCACCTGTTGCATATAAAATGGGCATCAAACCAAGTATATCCACAATTACGGTCATCAACTTTGGACGAACCCTGAGTACCGCACCATCATATACGGCATCTTCCACTACCTTTTTGTTTATTGTATTTCCTGCTTCTGTTGCTTTACGCACTTTTTGGTAAAGTGAATTATTCAGGTACACCAGCATGAGCACACCTGTTTCTACCGCAATGCCAAACAAGGCAATAAAACCAACTGCCACTGCCACAGAAAAGTTTACATCAAAGAAGTATAAAGAATAAGCACCACCTACCAATGCCACCGGAATACTTGCAAGTACTATTAGCACTTCTCTAAAGTTTCTAAAAGTGAAGTAGAGTATTATTACAATGATGAGCAATGCAACAGGCATGATTATCATTAGCCTGTTCTCGGCTCTTATCTGGTTTTCATACTGACCGCTCCAATCAAGAAAGTAGCCTTTGGGTAACTGTTTTACAGCCTCTTCCAGTTTTTTCTTTGCCTCAGCTACGGTGCTTCCCATGTCTCTGTCACGAACATTGAAAAGCAAGGTTCCCCGAAGCATTGCATTCTCTGATGTAATCATGGGGGGACCTTCGGTAACTGCAATATCTGCCAATGCACTTAAAGGAACGGGACCACTGTTCATTGAGATAATTGGCAACTGTTTCAGCTTGTCTATTGTGCTTCTGAAATCCTGACCTAACCTTACGGCAATACTAAAACGTCTTCTTCCTTCAACTGTTTGTATAATGCCTGCACCGCCAATAGCTGTTTCAATAAACATGTTTACATCATCAATGGATAAGCCGTATCGCCCTAACTCTTCTCTACGGATATTGATGTCAACGTACCTGCCGCCTGTAATTGGCTCAACGTATAAATCCGCAATGCCTTCTGTACCCTGTAAGGTTCGCCTGAACTCCTGGGCAAGGCGATTGATGGTGTCAAGACTTTGCCCATATATCTTAACACCCACATCAGTTCTGATACCCGTGGAAAGCATGTTGATCCGGTTGATGATGGGTTGTGTCCAGCCATTGATAACGCCAGGTATTTGCAATTTGCTGTTAAGCTCATTGATGATGTCATTCTTGGTTATTCCCTCCCGCCATTGTGATTGTGGTTTGAGCAAAACAATTGTTTCAATCATACTGATGGGAGCATTATCAGTAGCGGTGTTTGCCCTTCCTGCTTTCCCCAGAACATTCTGCACTTCCGGTACGGTTAGCATCAGTTTGTCCTGCACCTGCATTATTCTTTTTATTTCCGAATTGGAAACATTAGGTAAAGTAACAGGCATAAAGAGTAATGAACCTTCATCCAGGGGTGGCATAAACTCCCTGCCCAACTGCATAACGAGGGGAATACTTAACAGCACCAAACCAAATGCAATTGCAATGGTGGTTTTCTTCCAGTAAAGGCACCAGCGAATGATGGGTGAGTACAAGAAGATGAAAAACCGTGATACAGGATGTTTGCTCTCCGGTCTTACTTTCCCTTTGAGTAAATAAACCATCAGTACCGGCACCACAATCACGGCAACAAACATAGACCCGATCATAGCGAAAGTCTTCGTCCATACCAGCGGTGAGAACATTTTCTTTTCCTGTCCTTCCAGGAACAGTATGGGGCTGAATGAAACCAGTGTAATCAGTATAGCACTGACCACTGCCTTTGCAACCAGCTTCGATGAATTCTCTATTTTTTGTTCTCTTTCCTCGTTTGGCTTCATTTCAGATTACTGTTTGATGTGTTTTAATATATAATCCACTCTTTCCTCCGGTGGCAGAACCGGCACATGAACAATAGGGCAAGGGAATGTTTCATACACCTTAATTATCAGGTTATGAATACGGATTTGCTCTGCTTCGTCTTCTAATCTTGCATAGTCGTTGGTAAGCGGCAAACGGTCTAATATGAAAACTCGCTTGTAGCAATATTTATTACACTGTTCTATTAACCTGTCGTCATATTCTAAACCCAAGAACTGATAGTATGCCATTGCATCGGGTAAGGCGCGGTCTAAAAACACCATTTCATTTACATCTAAGGTTGCTTCTTCTTCAATCTGCATATTCAGCACTCCTAACTGAAATTCTTTTTTGTTTTCACGAATTTCTTCAACCGTGTGCCCTTTTATTTTTTGCGTATCAATGTAATGACGTGCATGTTCAATAGTGGTTTTGTAACCTCTTTCGGCAAGCAGGTTTACTACCGTGGTTTTCCCCGTGCAGGGCCCCCCTGTAATTACATTCCAGTTTGTGATAATTTCTTTGTGTTTCATGGCCTTTTGATTTTTAATTCAAATTCGTTTCGCTGATTAAGGACAGGAATTTCACTATCCCATTTATAAACTTCTTTTATTTTTTTCTGCAATCCCTTTGCTCCATCTTCCTCGCTGTGAACAATAAAAATTTTATCGGGCTTAGATTGCAGTTTGCTCATCCAGTCAATCAATCCATTTTGGTCTGCATGACCAGACAACCCTTCTATATTTTCCATGTGGGCTTTTACTGCATAGAATTTACCTCTCATTTTGATTTCGGTTGCGCCTTCCAGCAATGCCCTTCCTCTTGTTCCTTCAGCCTGAAAACCCACCAACAGGATGGTTGCATTTTCGTCCCCTAAATATTTTTCAAAATAAGTAAGCACTCTGCCGCCCGCAGCCATACCACTTCCTGCAATAATTATTTTAGGTGTATTGTCTTCTGCAAGTGCATAAGTTTCATCTACTCCTTTAATCCGCTTGATGGTATTGCACATTTCAGAGCATTCATCGGTGGAGAGTTTATGCCACTCTGTGTTACGATGAAAAACTTCCAAAACATTTCTTCCCATCGGACTATCCATATAAATTGGTATATCGGGAATTTTATTGGTCTTTTTTAACTGCCAAAACAGATACATGAGCAATTGCGTCCGCTCTACCGAAAAACTCGGTATGATGATAGTGCCGTTTCTTGCCATACAACGATTAATAAGTTTTTCCAAATTGTTGATGGCTGGTTCGACAGGATGAAGGCGGTTGCCATAAGTGGCTTCAATAAATAAAACATCCGCTTTTTCAGGCTTTTCCGGTGGAAACAAAAGTGGGTCTATCTCCCTGCCAATATCACCGGAAAAGACTAATGTTTTTTCGCCAATCTGCAATTCAATAAATGTAGCACCAATAATATGTCCGTTGTATCGGAAACGGTATCTGATTTGTTCGTTAATCTGTATCCATTGATTGAGGGGTTGCGGTTGAAAAAGCGGCAAAGTATTTTCCACCTCTGGCAAGCCATAAAGCGGCAAAGCAGGTTTGTGTTTTGAGTAGCGGAATTTGTTCGCTCTTGCTGCATCTTCCTCTTGAATTTTTGCACTGTCTTTTAAAATGATTTCAGCAATCTGCAAGGTTGCAGAAGTGCCGTTGATTGTTCCGCTAAAACCATGCTTCACCAATAAGGGGAGGTAGCCTGTGTGGTCTAAGTGTGCATGTGTTAGTAATACTATATCAATAGTTTTTGCTGAAATGGCTAAAGGTTGCCAATTTAGTTGTCGGAGTTCTTTAAGCCCTTGGAACAGGCCGCAGTCTATCAGTATTTTTTTACCGAAGGCAGTGACAAGATACTTTGAACCGGTAACTGTTCCGGCTGCGCCTAAGAATTGAATTTCGATTTTATTATAGTTCATCGTCAATGTTTTTTATTTGTAATAGTCTTTTCTGAAAATGTTTGACACAATGCGGCACATTCATCCATTACTTTTTGCAAGCGGGGCGGTTTTACGCCAATGCTTTGCAGTGTAGCATGATTGTGATGCATGGTTTTACACAGCACTATTTTTTTGTCTAATAATTGTTGTTTTTCTCTTTGGGTTAACATAGTTAAACAGGTTACAGGGTGCAAGCCCGAACCATCAATCCAATCTTTCAATCCATTGTTTTTTGGATAATCCCAGCCCACCAAATTCATGTTCATGCACTTGCCGTATTGAGCCGCATCTTCAGAAAAGCGGGTGTTGGTCATCACCCAACCCTGATGGAATTTTTCGGCATGACCATCCAACTGCTTCCATTGCTTTTCCACATCCAAAAATCTTGACTGTATGTAGAGTGGGATTTTTACATCGCAAACATAGCCCTGCCGATTATGGAATTTGCACTCAATCATAAAATGGTGTTCGTCTTTTTCGGCAATCACATCTATTTCATGGTTTACACAATGTCCTTTTACAATTACTCCAACTTGAGTTTTGTAACCTCTATGTTTTAAAAGCTCTCCAACAAATTGCTCAAAAGGAAAACCGGAAGGACCCAACTCCATAATGGCTTGTTTGAGTTTATAACGTGCTGCTGCCGGGCGAGAGTAATTTCTTAACAATCGAAAAGCTGTTTTATAAATCTTTCGTGTGGACATTCCTTCTACTAACATTTCAATTACTTCGTTGGTAATTTCATCTGCCTGTTCGTTAGTCGCTCCGGAACGCAGCAAAGATTGTTTCAGCTTTCCTTTGTTGAACGGGGCTTTGTTACCGGATGCTTTGGTGATATTTATATTTTCAGCATTAATCTTCATCGTGAATGATATTTGTTCGTTTTAAAATTTGAATAACCAAAAGTGAAATCGAAGCAGAAATGATAACAACCAACCAGTCTTCCATTTTCAGGGACTGAACATTCAATGCTTCACGAGCCGGTGGAATAAAAAAAACGGAAATCACAATTAACCCGCTTGTAAGCAGCGCATACCATACATACTTATTTCGGAATACCTCTGATTTTGTAAAAGATGTTTTGACCGATGCCATGTTGAACACATGGAACAACTGGCAAACAATGAGGGTGAAGAACAAAATGTTGTTGCAGAGTTTTGGGTCAAAGTGCTCACCTGTATGCAAAACAAAATGGCTAAAGAATACTGCGCCCAATGTGCAAACGGAAATGATTGCCGCGTAAATCCAAACGGCATACCACTGTCGTGTCTTTAACAGCGGTTCAGCCGGATTGCGGGGCTTGTGCTTCATAACATAAGGGCTGCCTTCGCTTACGCCCAAAGCAAGGGCGGGCAATACATCGGTTATGAGATTGATAAAAAGTATTTGCAACGGGATTAATTGAAAATGCAGATTAGACAACGCAGCTAATGACACCACAAACAATTCACTCATGTTGCAGGAAAGCAGGTAAATCACAAACTCCTGAACATTATTAAAAATAACACGACCTTGTCTGACGGCATGAACGATGGACGAAAACTTATCATCTTTCAACACCATGTCTGCCACTTCCTGTGCCACTTGTGTTCCTCTCACTCCCATTGCAATGCCGATGTCAGCTTTCTTCAAGGCAGGGGCATCATTTACGCCATCGCCCGTCATGCCAACAATGTTTCCTTTCTCCTGCAACACTGTTACCAAATCCAGTTTATGAGCCGGTGTAACCCTTGCGAAAACAGAAGTGTCAGCCCAAAGATTTTTTTCCTGTTCGTTTAGCTGCTCAAAGGGCTTCATATTTTTTCCAATGACAGCGCGATTGTTTTCGGAAATATGGAGTTGATTGGCTATGTAGTTTGCTGTGGCGGGATGGTCGCCTGTAATCATTACGACTTTAATACCTGCCTCTTTACATTCTTTGATGGCATCAAACACATCTTCGGCTGGAGGGTCCATCATACCGTAAAGCCCTGCAAAAACCAAATCGCTTGTAAGCGAAATATTTTGAGATGTAGCTTCCTTATATGCTCCGGCTATTACCCTTAAACCGGATGCAGCCAATTGTTCTGATTTTTCTTTCCAATGTTTTTTTGTTTCTTCATTCAGAAATTGAATTTCAGAACCAATCAGAATATGGCTGCACTGTTTGAGTATTTCTTCTGCCGCGCCTTTGGCATAAACAACAAAATCATTTTGATTGCCGTGTAGTGTTGCCATCATCTTCGTTTCCGATGAAAACGGGACTTCATCTATTTTAGGAAACTGTTGACGCAACCGCTCAACATTCTCTCCTTTGTTGTGTGCATATTTCAGTAAGCCCGTTTCCAGCGGGTCGCCAATTTCTTTAATGTCGTTTTCTAAAATCTGAATGGATGCGGTGTTGCATAAAACAGCTATATGCTGAAGGAGTTGTTTATTCTTTTCAGAAGTTTCATCAGCAGGGATTAAATCTGTTACTTCTATTTTATTTTGAGTAAGTGTTCCTGTTTTATCGGTGCAAATAACGGTTGTGCCTCCTAAGGTTTCTACTGCCGAAAGTTTTTTTACGATGACATTATGCCTTGCCATTTTCATCATCCCTTGAGCCAATGCAAGGGTTGCCACAATGGGAAGTCCTTCGGGTATGGCTGCTACTGCAAGGGCAATGGCCGTTTCAAGCAATTCCACATAATCGCCATGCGTGAACATGCCAACAATGAAAATCAGCACCACTAAAGCAACTGTTATGTAAATGAGTTTACGACTGAATACCTGTAACTTTTTTTCAAGTGGAGTGGCTGATTGCTCTGCTCCCTGCACGAGGTGTGCGATTTTGCCTAATTCGGTTTGCATACCTGTTGCAACCACAAGGGCAGTGGTGTTTCCGTTGGTAACGAAAGTGCCTTTGTGCAACATATTGGTGCGGTCAGCAAGTGGAATATCTCCCGAAAGTTCGCTTGCTGTTTTTTCAACAGGCATGGCTTCGCCCGTAAGCGATGCTTCATTTATGGAAAGTTGTGTAGCGGAAATAATTCTTGCATCTGCGGTAATCATGTCACCTGCTTCAACAAACAGCAAATCGCCCGGAACTAATTCTTCGGATGCTATTTCGGTCAGCTTACCATTTCTGAAAACTTTGGAAGGGACACTGACCATTTTTTTCAGCGCATTCATGGAGCGTTCCGCCTGCATTTCCATCCAAAAGCCAATGGTTGCATTAACAAGTATTACAAGCAGAATTGCCGTTGCATCCAAATATTCCTGAAACCAAAACGACATGGCTGCCGCAAACAGCAACAAGTACACTAAGAGGTTTTTAAACTGGGACAGAGCTATCTTCAAAGGATGTTTTCCTTTACCGGATTGGATTTCATTGCTGCCGTACTTTTCAATTCGTTTTACAGCTTCGGAAGCACTTAACCCTTGAATGGCATTGCTTTTAAGTTCGGCAATGAGTTGAATTATGGGAATGCGATATAGTCTTTTTTCAGTCATCAATTTTTTATTCTCTTTCCTGTTTAGTCATGTGTGTCGTCTGTTTCACCACTTAAAGTTTTCATTGCATTTTCAACCATTACAATTCCTGCATCTACCAGATCGCCTACTGCCAGGGCTACACCAGCCAACGACATAATGTTGGAGGTGATACCAAACACTTTCATCAGAATGAAAGCGATAAGCACTGACAAGGGAATGGTAATAACCACTACCAACGCACTGCGTATGTGCAAGAGGAATATGAACAGCACTATTGCTACTATTATGATTTCTTCGATTACTGCATCTTTCAGGGTGGCAATTGTTGCCTCTATAAGGTCGGAACGGTCGTAGGCAACTTTGAACTTCACGCCTGGCGGCAAGCCTTTTTCCACATCTGCTATCTTGACCTTTACACGGTCAATCACTTCTTTTGCATTTTCGCCGTAACGCATTACCACAATGCCGCCCACTTTTTCACCTTCTCCGTTTTCTTCAATAATGCCCAGGCGAAGCTCGCCACCCATTTGTACTGAACCAATGTCTTTGATGCGTACAGGCACCCCGTTTAGTGTAGCAACAGAGATTTCTTCGATTTGCCGGATGTCTTTGATAAAGCCTAAGCCACGAATGATATAACCAATGTCGGCTTGTTCAAATTTGCTACCGCCCACATCGTTGTTATTGGCTTTTATCTTGTTTACAACATCCATAATAGGTATGTTGTAATACTGCAGTTTTAAAGGATCTATGATGACCTGATACTGCTTTTGAAAGCCTCCAAAGGATGCCACTTCACTTACACCTTCCACCGTTTGCAGGGCAAACCGAATATACCAATCCTGCAAGGCTCTTAATTCGCCTAAATCATAGCCCGGTGCATCGAGTGTGTACCAGTAGATATGCCCTAAGCCTGTACCATCAGGACCTAAAGTAGGGGCAATGCCTTCCGGTAGTAACCGCTGTGCATAATTGAGCCGCTCCAGCACTCTTGTTCTTGCCCAGTAGATGTCCACATCGTCATCAAAGATGACAAAGACGAAGCTCATCCCGAACATGCTGTTTGCCCTGATGTTCTTTACTTTTGGAATGCCCTGCAAGTTGCTCACCAGCGGGTAGGTAATCTGGTCTTCCACAAGTTGCGGGCTTCGTCCCATCCACTCGGTAAAAATGATGACCTGGTTTTCCGACAGGTCGGGAATGGCATCAACAGGCGTGGTCTTCACGGCATAAATGCCATAAGCCGTAATACCGGCAGCAACCAGCAGCACAATGAAGCGATTGCGCAACGAGAAATCTATTAACCAGTTAATCATTTAAAGTGATTTACTTTTCTATTATTTCTTCCACTGTTCCGCACTCTAACATTTTATCGCCGTAATAGGGGTTCTTTACCTCTTTGCTTTCGCTCAGCCACATGGCTCCCTTATCATTCAAAGCCATTGGGCAATGCTCATGATAAATTGTTTTGCCGGCACCAAAGGATTTTGCCAATTCATATGCGTCATTAGACAAGGTAGCAAAATGTTCCCGCTGCTTTTCTATGTCACCAGTAGCAGCAATGTTGCTTGCAGATGTACGAAGGCTGCCTATACTGTTATCGTAGGCAGATTTTTGCTCTGCCGGTAACAGCGATTTGTCAAAGTTCTTAATCACTTGCAGTATTGCATTTGCTCCGTTTTTGGCTTCTCCAGGATTACTGTTTACTAAAGCCGTTTTTACATGGATATAATGGTCGAATACTTCTTTTATGTGCGATGAAACGGAGGCATCAAGATTGGCGAAAACTGGTGTTATTTGTTTAATGTTTTCCGGTGCCGTGGTGGTTGTTTCGGCAGCTTTTGTTGTTTCGTGATTTGCATGTTCGTTTTTGCCATCGTTAGCACAGCTTGCAAAAGCAAGGACAACGAACATGGATATTATAAACTGTTTCATCTGTAGTTTTTTATTTTTAAAGTTTTGTCAGATGGAACGTCCTGTTATCGTTACTCTGTTTTTCAAAAGTTTACAAGGACGTTTCATTATAGTTGTTTGAGTGGTTAATTCTTTTCTTTTCTTTCGTATTTGCAGCAGCCAGGCAGTTTGTTATAAACCACATCTTCAGCTTTGTATTTTTCGGTATCGTGTCCTACAGCAGCTACTTTTTTTTGAATGTCATCGTTACTGAGTTTATCGGAACTATAGGTAACTGTAAGGAGTTTTGTTTCAGTATCCCATATTGCTGAGGAAATACCTTCGAGTTTTAATGCTTTTTGAATGCGGCTTTTACACATGCCACATTCACCACTTACTTTTATTGTGTCTGTCTTTTCCTGAGCAAAAACGGACGATGCAAATAACAGGCACACTGCCACGAGCATGAATTTTATTGATTTCATAAAGAGAAATTTTGAATTGTATAAATTGAAAAACAAAGAGAAAAGGCATACGGAAATGCCTAAAGCCCGGCAAAGGATTGCCCGGCTACAAAAATGTGTAAGTGTTTAAATCCGGAAAACGCAGTTGCGTTTGTAGATGGCTAAGCCACAACTTCGGGGAGGAGCATTGCTCCTGGGGTTTTCTTCTGTAACGGAAGAAAATACGACAGGTGGAAGTTGGTTGAAATATACAGGTAAAGCGATTGCCGTTAACTGCATCGCCTGAAAAGCAACACCAGATTTGTAATGGTCGTTTTCAATCTTTACCTGCTTGTGCTCGTCTTTGCAGCAACCGTTATCGGCTTGCTGGTTTGTTTTCATGCCGCAATTGCTGCACTGGTCTTTTTCGCTATGCCACAGATTTAATTCAACCAGCTTATCCATGCAATAATGCATGTGTACAGTAGCTCCGGTAGTGGTAGCTAAGTACATGACGGCTAATATGGTTGCTAAAAACTTTTTCACAGCTACCGGCAAAGGTATAAATTAAAAACTGAAAGATGTTACACAATTTTGGAAAGGTTTTATAAAGTATTGGTTTTGACCCTTATTTATGGTTTGCAAGCCATTTCTGTAATTCCTGAATTTCTTTTGGCTGATTTTGGATAGTAGCTTGTGCTATTTTTTTCATTTCTGCATTCTTGCCCACTTTGAGGTATTCCTGTGCCATCTTCACTGCATCCTGGTGGTGGGGGATCATCATGCTGGCAAACATGGCATCCAATGAACTACTCTCCATCTTAATATCGCTCATGGGTGTCATCATACCCATTGACCGTTGCCGGTAATCTGAATTGCCTGTTGGTTGTTTTCCCTGCATGAACTGGTCGAATTGGGCATTTTCTTTTTGTTGGTCATCAATCATCTTCTGCGCCATTGCTTTCATGGTTTCATCAGTACCGCCTGCCACTTCTGGTTTAGCCATATCAATAGCTCCCTGGTGATGGAGCTTCATCATCGCAGCAAAATCATAATCGGGATCGCCGGTAGGTTTCATGCTATGCATCTGCTTCATACTATTATCCATTGCATCGTGCATGGCTTTCATGTGGTTTTGACCAGTGGGATTATTATCAGTTGAGGTTTGTGTTGTGTGGGTGGACGTGTCTGAATTGCTTTCAGAATTATCCGAACCTGAGTTGCAGGCAACCACGGCAAAGCCAAGGCTCAAAAGGAGGAGTAACTGTTTCATGTGTTATTATTTACACAGAAATAGCAGTAAAAATTGTTCCAAAGGGCCAAATTATAGGAACCACAAAGTCTCCTTTCCAAACATCGGATGAGGGTGTTTTGAAATGCCATCAAGGGCCGGCATGATAGAACTGATCAATTAATCGCATAAGTCCGGCTTTTTCTGATTCAAAATTTCTCTCATCTCGAATTTTAAAATTAGGTGCAGTGGGCAGGTTTCTCTTCCAAGGAGTTTCATTGTACAGTTTGTGTTTCAACAGCGGACCTAAAAGATATCCTAAAAACATTCGTGGAAGTTTTACGGGAGATAAAGGCACTTTAAACGCTTCCTTACAATGCGCCAACATCTGAGCGGGTTTCATCACACCCCATTGCGCCTTCAATTCAGGTTGCAGCCGATGAATTCGTTCTACCGTTTCTTCGTACGTGCTGCGGTCAAATAAATTTTTCATCTGTTTGAAAATTTAAGTTTGTTTAAATGGCTGATGGCTTTATCCAAATCTTCAGGCACATCAATCTTAAGCATGTTTTCCTGGGTAACCACCATTTTTAAAGGAATACCGTTTTCGAGAAAACGCAGACATTCAATTTTTTCCAGCAACTCCAGCGGTGTGGGTTCTAATCGGGTAAACTTCAGTAAGGCCTCTTTCGTGAAGGCATACACGCCAATATGTTCGAAATAAGTAACCGGCAATGTTTGATCCCGATGATAAGGAATCGGGCTACGGCTGAACAATAATGATTGGTACTGTTTGTCTACCACCACTTTAACCACATTCGGGTTGTTGGCTGTGGCAATATCATGAATTGGTTTCATCAGTGAAGCCACCTGTGTATTGGGATGTTCAAATGCAGAAAGAAGGGCTGCCAACGGTGGGGCAGACACGAAGGGTTCATCACCCTGCACATTCAATATCACATCTGCCTCAATATGTGCTGCAGCTTCAGCAATACGGTCGGTGCCGCTTTCATGTTCTTTCTTACTCATCAGGGCTTTACCGCCATGTTGAGTGATTTCATCATAAATTAAAGGATGGTCTGTTACCACATATACCTCTTGGAAAAGTTGGGTAGCCAAAGTATTTTCGTATGTACTGCGGATGACCGTTTTGTCTCCGAGTATCTTCATCAGTTTCTCCGGGAAACGCGTGGCGGCATACCGCGCAGGAATCATGGCTATGGCTTTCAACTGGCTCATTCGTTTGAAGTGTTTACATCCGGTTCGGGCAGTTTGCTGGACTCATAACCGCAAGCCGTGCATTGATATACATTTTCAGCTGATATGGCCAGATTGGAAAACATCCAGGTAAACAAGGAAGTTAAAAAATTCCTTGCCTTTTTGCTGGGAACGATAATAAATTTGCGTGCACCACATTTCGGACAAAGGGTATGTTCCAGGGCCTCTTGCTCAAACTGCTGTAATAGGGTTCGAGCCGCCTGTTCATCCTGTTCAGCCACAATTACTTTTATGTTTCCGATGGCGTTGCTGAAATACGGCGTTAAGGTGACGGTGTTTTCATCTATCACATAACTAGCCATGCCATGCTCGGCCAGCCGGGTGTGCAGGATGTGGGCACTGAAATAATTGTCAAACCTCTTGAGCACAACACTTTCCACTATGAAGGAATTATGATGATAAATCTGGAAGTCAGCCGTGAAGGTTTACGGTGCTTTGCTGGCTCAACTGTTTAACATCAGCGGCATCACCAGCATTAGCAAATCTTCTGAAGGATCCTGTTCTGTAGGCTTAATGATTCCGGCTTTGGTGGCAGTACTCAATTCCATTTTCAGTTCATCGGTATCTACTCCGTTCAACATTTCAATCAGGAATTTCGAGTTGAAGGCAATCTGTAACTTATCACCATCATATGTACACTTCATCCGCTCATTTCCTTCAAAACTAAAATCCATATCCTGAGCAGCCAATTGTAATTCACTGCCACTGATGGTAAGCGCTACCTGGTTGGTGCTCTTGTTGCTGAATACTTGTACCCTGCGCAAGGCGCCCTGAAAATCGTTTCGGTTTACCATCAGGCTGTAAGGATTATCAGCCGGTATCACCACTTTGTAATCAGGGAAGCGGGCATCAATCAGGCGGCACACCAGCTCCGTTCCACCATGTTTTATGAAGAGGTGATTTTTATTATAAGAAACATTCAGCTCATCCTCATTATCCGGCAATGCGGCTTTCAACAAAGACAATGGCTTTTTCGGAACGATGAAAGCATCTTTTTTCGGACACTTAACATCTTTCCGTACATACTTTACCAAACGGTGCGCATCGGTAGCAACAAAGGCGATGGAACTTTTATCCAGTTCAAAATACACCCCTGTCATGGCCGGACGTAAATCATCCGTACTCACGGCAAAGATGGTTTTATTGATGGCCGTTACCAGTGCAGAGGATGAAATGGTGAAACTGTTTTCATCATCTGCCGGTGGCTCTTTTGGAAAATTATCCGGATTTTCACCCTGAACCTTATACTTACCATTGCTGGAGGTAATTTCCACCGCAAAGTTTTTGTCGATGTCAAACGTCAGTGGCTGGTCGGCAATGTTCTTCAGAGAATCCAACAATATTTTCGCAGGAATACACACCTTTCCAGAATCTTTTGCTTCAATATCCATGTGAATCTTCATCACCGTTTCAAGGTCTGTAGCCACTACGGTCAATTTATTCTTCTCAATTTCAAAGAGAAAATCTTCCAAAATAGGTAAAACGGTATTCGTATTAATGACTCCGCTGATTTGTTGGAGTTGCTTAAGCAAAGACGACGAAGAAACAATAAACTTCATATGTAGAATTTAAGAGAGCCAAAGATAAATTAATGGAATTAATAAGGTTACGATATTTCTCCACTTTTATATTTGCAGGGTTTTGGTTTTTTGAACAGAAATTTGCAGCTATGGAAGAGGCGCCCAAAAATATAGGTGTGGAAGCGGCCGGACGCAAGATCAGGCAGTATTGTGCCTATCAGGAACGCTGCCACCGAGAAGTACGCGACAAACTCTATAGCTTCGGTTTATACACCCCAGAGGTAGAAACCCTCCTGTCGGCACTCATTGAGGAGCAGTTTTTAAACGAAGAACGTTTTGCCATAGCATTTGCGGGTGGAAAGTTCCGCATGCGCCAATGGGGAAAAGTGAAAATTGCCCGCGAACTCAAGACCAAAGGTGTGAGCGCCTATTGTATTAAAAAAGCACTTCGCACGCTCGATGAATCAGCGTACCTCGCCACACTGCAAATGCTGGCCGAAAAAAAATGGGCAACACTCAGTGGGCACAAAGCCATCCGGCAACAAAAAGTAGTTCGGTATTTATTACAAAAAGGCTATGAATATGAACGTATGGTTCCTGTGTTGAAAAATCTCACCGAAAACACTTAGCATACACATTGTTAACCTACCCATCCATTCCTATGCACCTGGGGTGACGTATGACAATCCTCAACGATTCGTAATTTCTTAACACCCGCCGGCAGTATATTTACACCATGGCAGAAACATTACAAACCATTGCGGGTAGCCGTCAGGAACAATATGAAGGGTTGATTCCACAAATTGCGGCATTGATTGAAGGAGAAAACAACCTGGTGGCCAACATGGCAAATGTATCTGCTGCATTAAAAGAGCAGTTTAACTGGCTGTGGGTAGGGTTTTATCTGGTAGAAGATACAGAATTGGTGCTTGGTCCCTTTCAGGGCCCGATTGCATGTACGCGTATCCGTTATGGTAGGGGTGTTTGCGGTTCAGCATGGGAAGCCCAACGTACATTGGTAGTAGATGATGTGGAAAAATTTCCCGGACATATCGCATGCAGCAGCCTCTCCCGCTCCGAAATTGTGGTGCCGGTTTTTCAACACGATTCTGTGGTGGGTGTGCTGGATGTTGACAGTGAGGAGCCGGCTCACTTCACCGAAACCGATGCACGTTATCTGGAAGAGATTGTCCAATTATTATTTCCCGAATGATTTCTGCCGAAATTTGCTTTCATTATACCACGCCCAAAGTAACAGGCACGCATAGGTGCGATATGGTTTCCACTTTTCTGAAATTTCCGCCATTTGCCTCTTGAAAACTTTTTTATCAGCGTCGTCTAATTTGTATAGTGAGGCTATAGCTTTTTGAATACCTAAATCATCGGCGGCAAACACATCCGGCCGCCCCATTGCAAAAATCAACAGCATTTCAACCGTCCATTGTCCTACGCCTTTTATTTGCGATAGTAAATCAATCAAGTCCTCATCACTCATCTTGTACAGTTTTCGGTCGTTCAGTTCGTGCGCAACAAAAAATGCACAGATGTTGTGGATGTAAGAGGCTTTATTGGCAGATAACCCGATGCTTCGGAGTGTGTCGGTTGGAATTTGAAGTATGGCTTCAGGTGTGGGGTAAGGATCAGGAAACAGGTTCAAAAAGCGTTTATGGATTACCGTTGCCACTACGGTGCTAAGTTGCTGGCTTATCACTGAGGCACATAATTCAAGATACACCCGTTTGCCCTGTTTCAGTGTTGGGATGGAAAGGTGCACAGTAGCTTTTTTCAGCACCTTGTCTTTGTGCAGTACGCTAATATGTTCCATGCTTTTCTGTTGAAAAAATTTGAGTTTACAGAAGGATGCACTGTTATTTTTCGATGATATTGAAAACGAGGCAATAGTTGGTTACATAGTCCAACTCACCGATCCGTCTTTTTCATCTTTCACTTCAATGCCGGCCTTTGCCAGTTCGTCCCGAATGGTATCGGAGGTTACAAAGTCTTTTTTTGCCCTGGCTTCTTTTCGGAGGGTAAGCAGTAACTCCATCACTTTACTGAACGATTCATTGTTTTGCTGATTCTCTTCCCGTAACCCCATGATATCTTCCAAATAGACTCTAAAATGCTCCTGCATGCTGCGTAACGTTTCCGCACTGATGGAATGAAAAGGTATCCGTTTATCTCTCAGAGAGTTGATTACAGGCACCAGCTCAAACATATTCGCGATAATGCGCGGGGTGCCTAAATCATCATTGATAAACGTTTCAAATTCATTGATCCAATGTTGTACACGGGTATCCAATGCGGCATCGGTAGCCGTATGTGAACCTCCAGCATCCATAGCCATCAGGTGTTGATACGCTTCCCACAATCGTTTGAACGCCCGCTCACTTCCAATCAGCGCCTCATTACTAAAATCAAGTGTACTGCGGTAATGGCTTTGCAGAATAAAAAAGCGAATGGTCATCGGAGAAAAAGCCTGCTGTAATGACGGATTATTTCCGTTGAACATTTCTGTGAGCGTAATGAAGTTGTTGTAACTCTTCCCCATTTTTCTGCCGTTCACGGTAATCATATTATTGTGCATCCAGTAACGCACCGGAGCGGAATGATTACAAATGGTACTTTGTGCAATCTCACTTTCATGATGCGGAAATTGCAAATCCATACCACCTCCGTGGATATCAAACTGAGCACCGAGGTACTTTGTAGCCATGGCCGAACATTCAATATGCCAACCCGGGAAACCTACGCCCCAGGGGCTTGGCCAGCGCATGATGTGCTCAGGGGCCGCGGCTTTCCATAAAGCAAAATCAGCTTTGTTTCTCTTCTCTTCCTGCCCTTCCAGCTCCCGTGTGGTTTCGAGTAAATCTTCCATCACACGTCCGCTCAATTTTCCGTAATCATGCGAGGCAGCATATTTCGTAACATCAAAATATACAGAACCATTCACCTCATACGCATAACCGGCTTCCATGATTTTTTTGATCATTTCCTGCTGCTCCAGAATGTGGCCGGTGGCAGTAGGTTCAATAGTGGGTTCTATACAATTAAACTGTTTCATTGCCCAATGAAAACGGTTGGTATATTTCTGCACCAGCTCCATGGGTTCCAGTTTTTCCAGCAGGGCTTTTTTACTCACCTT
>ENA-UOUJ01000483-UOUJ01000483.1-activated-sludge-metagenome-genome-assembly--contig:-NODE-483-length-26953-cov-15.713176_pt1 | contig 26953 bp, 23 predicted proteins | sample MGYA00249839_ERZ747224 | MGnify/ENA primary metagenome ERZ747224 (study PRJEB28782, sample SAMN03220277) | activated sludge metagenome | biome: wastewater; feature: sewage sludge; material... | reverse complement strand
TGAATGCTATTTTGTATGACAAGATAAAAATTGCAGATGCCGTAAATGTAGAAGTAATCACGCTGGCGGAATCTGTAAAAGGATATAAGGATTTTGATAAAGGCGCTGCCAAGAAATTTGTTATTGATCCTCACGGGCTAATTCCAAATTAGCCAGGCTGGCACACCAGCAAAACCCGGGATATACCCTGGTTTTTTAGCTGCAGATACGCAGATTAAATCTGCGCATCTGCGGCATTTTCTGCATGGGTATGTATAATTGGTTTCTCACACAAATGGCAGGTACCCTGTTCTTTATTTATTAAACTATCGCCCGCAATTTTTTCGACTGGTAATAAAAATATAACCTTGAAATGAATAATGAACTTACTACTTTGAGTGGGCATACATTGCTTTTTTTCAAGCGTGGTGCCCAAAAACAGTATACAGTATGCTCACCATTATTATTGTGCTTACAGGAGCCATTGCATTGATCGTATTTTTGATCAAAAAAAATAACAGAGACAAGAAGAAATACTTTCCACCTCAATCAAAAGACAAAACAGAAGAATATAAAATGGAAAAGCAAAGAAGGCGGACCAAATTATAGCGCTAACAGACGTTTTATAAAATACAGTGCACCAGATGCTTTTATTCATTCATTACGCTCCAGGTTATCCTCAGCCTTTTATCATTCCTGTAAAGCCGTCTATTGCCACCCTCCGCCCAGTGAGCGGTAAAGATTTACCACCGCCTGCAATTGCTGCAAGCGGTCATTCACTCCTCCCAGCTCGGCCTGCAGCAGGCTTTGACGCGCCGTTATAATTTCCGTATAATTGGCAAACCCGTTTTCCAAAAGCTCCTGCGAGTAGTTAACAGAATTGCGCAACGCTGTCATTTGTTTGGAACGGATATTTATTTTTTCCAATGCCGTTTCGTATAACGACAGGGCATCCGATACTTCCCGTCCGGCATTGAGCAGCGTATTCCGGAAGCCCAGTAAAGCCTCCTGCTGCTGCGCCTTAGCCACTTCAAGCCGGGTTTTATTGACCCGCCGGTTAAAAATGGGTTGTGTTAAACCGGCGCCGATGCTTGCCGCAAATGAAGCAGGATCAAATAAATTGCTCAATGAAAGCGCAGAAAGACCTGCGGAACCTGTAATGGATAAAGAAGGATAAAAATAAGTACGGGCCACATTGGTCAGTTCAAAATAATACCTGAAGCTGAGTTCCGCCTCCTGCACATCGGGCCTGTTGGCTAATAGCTGTGCAGGCACCCCCGTTTGCAAAGATGATGCTGCCTGCTGATTTTCCAGGTTACCGCGGTAAATGGCTGAAGGCGCTGATCCTAACAGGATGCTTAAAGCATTCTCCGTTTCTTTTATGCTTTGTGCCAGGTCGGGCAGGGTTACTTCAGCAGCATACCGTTGCGCTTCACTTTGCACTACAGCAGCTTCGGTTACTCTCGCTGATTCTTTTAATAAGCGCATCGTTTGAACAGTAATATCCCAGTTGCTTACCGTTTGCTGCGTTATGGCCAATTGCTGATCAAGGGCCATCAGCAAATAGTAATAGGTGGCGATATCTGCTACCAAACGCGTTTGCACCGCTCTTGCCGCCGCTTCCGTTTGCAGCAAACTGGCAAAACCTGCCCTTTTGCTGCTCCTCAATTTACCCCATATATCGGCTTCCCAAACCGAAGAAACACCCAGTTCATACTGCGTTGCGCTGTTCCGGATCCCGAAACCCTGAGCTTCCGACAGTTTGGATGCCGAAAAGCCCGCATTGGCATCAAAGGAAGGCAAAAGGGCAGCTTTGCTCTGGCCGTAATATGCCCGCGCCTGTTGTATGCGGGTGTAGGCGATCTGCAGATCAGGATTGCCGGCAACACCCTCCGAAATAAGTCTTTGCAATGTGGTATCCGTAAAAAGCGCTGTCCATTTCAGACCCGCGATGGTAGCCGTATCTTCTGTATTTTGCTCCCTGTAAAGATTTGTGGTTTGCAGCTCCGGCGTTTCATAAGGCTGCGTTACCTTACAGGCGGCCAGTGCCAAAGTGGTTGTAACTATAAAAAATATATATTTAAAAAACTTTGTGGTCATATGCTCCTTTTTAAAAAACCTGAAAATATTTTTATGCACCATGCGTAGCTACAGGCTGGGGTTGGGCTAGAGGTTTTGGCGGGCCGCTTATTTTTTCCTGCAAAGACTGGAATACTACAAACAGTACAGGAATTACAAATACACCCAGTATTGTTCCTATCAGCATACCTCCTACCGCACCTGTACCTATGGAGCGATTGCCGGTTGCGCCTGCGCCTGTTGACATCATTAATGGAAGTAACCCAAAAATAAAAGCAAAGGATGTCATCAGTATAGGCCGCAAGCGCGCTTCCGCTCCCTGTATAGCCGCTTTAACCAACGGCATGCCCTGCCGTCTCCGATCCAGTGCAAACTCTACAATAAGGATGGCATTTTTTGCCAGCAGTCCTACCAGCATAATCAATGTGATCTGGAGATAAATATTATTGCTGATACCAAAGAGGTTCGCAAACAGGAAAGCACCTGCAAGTCCTACAGGCAGTGACAATAAAATAGCAAAAGGCAAAATATAGCTTCCATACTGGGCGCTGAGCAGCAGGTAAACAAACAAAATCACCAGCATAAAAATAAATACCGTTTGCCCGCCAGCCGATAATTCTTCCCTCGTCATTCCCGAATACTCATAGCCGTAACCCGCAGGCAATATTTGTGCAGCCGTTTCTTCTATGGCCGTTATGGCATCACCGGAGCTGTAGCCCGCATTTGGGGAGCCGTTAACGCTCATGGATGTAAAAAGATTGAAGCGGGATATGGATTGCGGCCCATATACTTTTTCCAATGTAATAAAACCGGTAATAGGTGCCATAACCCCGTTACTGTTTCTGACATATACATTACCTAGGCTTTCCGGGTTAGCCCTGAATTCCGGTTCGGCCTGGTACATTACCCTGAATTGTTTACCAAACTGGTTGAAATTGGAAGCATATACTCCTCCGTAATAACCTTGCAGCGTATTAAGAATATCATTTGTTGACAAGCCGGCTTCTTTTGCCTTAGCCACATTCACATCTACCTGGTATTGCGGAAAATTGGGGTTGAAAGAAGTGGTTGCATATTGAATTTCGGGTCTTTGATTCAACGCTGCCAGGAAATCTGTACTCACTTTATAGAAGCTGGCGATATCTTGGCCCGTGCGATCCTGGAGCTCAAAAGAAAAACCGCCGGAGATACCAAAACCCTGCAAGGTAGGTGGTGCAAAAAACACAACCTGTGCGTCACGGATATTGCTTGTTTTGGCAAACATTTGCCTAATGAGCGATTGCACATCCTGCCCTTTTCCCTTACGTTCTGCCCACGGTTTTAACCGCATAATCACCATGCCATAGTTGCTTCCGGCCCCGCTGATCATACCCCTGCCATTGATCTTTAAAATATTTTCAATTTCAGGTATGGTTTTGGCCAGTCGCTCCACCTCATCCGTTATCACTGCCGTTCTTTCGGTAGATGCAGAGGGGGGTAAAGCAATATCCGCCATGATGGAACCCATATCTTCATTAGGAACAAATGCTGTGGGAGTGGTTTGCATGAGTAAATAAAACAACCCCGAAAAAGCGGCTATCCCCACCCATGTGATCCATTTTCTTTTGATCAGAAATGAAACTGATTTCTCGTACTTATTCTTTGTAGCATCAAAACCTGCATTGAAAGCGGCATAAAACCGTTGTAAAATATTTTTCTTATGCCCGTCGTCTTTATGTGGCTTGAGGAATATAGCACATAATGCGGGGCTTAACGTTAACGCATTAACAGCAGAAAGAATAATGGCAATAGCCAGCGTTAAACCAAACTGTTTATAAAAGACCCCGGCAGATCCGGTAATGAAGCTTACGGGCACAAATACGGCGGCCATTACAAGCGTTATGGAAATAATGGCTCCCGTAATTTCACCCATAGCGTCTTTGGTGGCCGTAAGGGCCGATGTATAGCCCTGATCAAGCTTGGCATGCACCGCCTCAACTACCACAATAGCATCATCCACTACAATGCCTATGGCCAATACAAGGGCAAATAAGGTAAGCAGGTTGATGGTGAATCCAAAAAGACCCAGGAAGAAAAAGGTGCCCACTATAGCAACCGGCACCGCAATGGCGGGAATAAGCGTTGACCTGAAATCCTGGAGAAAAAGGAATACCACTATAAACACTAAAATAAAAGCTTCAATAAGCGTGGTAACCACTTTACTAATGGATGCATCGAGGAAGTCGTTAGCATTTACAAGGTAAACGTATTTTATCCCTTCGGGAAAAGACGCTGCAGCATCATCCAGCACTTTTAAGCTGCCTGCTATAACATCCCTTGCATTGGATCCTGCTGTTTGGCTAATAGCCACACCAACAGAAGGAAAACCATTGGTGGTGGTGGTGCTGGCATAGCTCATAGCGCCCAGTTCAATCCGTGCCACATCTTTAAGCTTGAGTATTTGCCCGCCGCCCGCCGACCGGATGATCATATCACCGAACTCTTCCGCATTCTTCAAACGTCCCTTGTATTTAATAATATACTGAAAAGACTGATCACCCTGTTCACCGAACTGACCTGGGGCGGCTTCAATATTTTGCTCCGCCAGTATGATGTTTATATCTGCAGGCACCAGCCCGTAGCTGGCCATTATATCAGGCTTTAACCAAATGCGCATGGAATAATCCATCCGGCCAAATGCAGTGGCTTCACCTACGCCAGACACCCGTTTTATGAGGGGTACCAGGTTGATTTCCGCATAATTCTGCAAAAAGGTTTGATCATAGGCGGGATTTTCGCTGTACAGGGAAAAAATAACAAGGTTACTGCTTTGGCTTTTGCGGGTTATAACGCCCGAGCGTGTTACTTCCTGGGGCAAAAGCGGCGTAGCCAGGGCAACCCGGTTTTGAACATTTACCGACGCCAGGTCGGGATCAATACCCAATTTAAAATTAACCGTAATCCTCGCTGTTCCGTCATTTCCGGCCGACGATGTCATATAGGTCATTCCCTCCACGCCATTGATCTGTTCCTCCAGCGGAACGACCACACTATTGAGCACCACATCTGCATTGGCGCCCTGGTAAGAAGTAGAAACCACAACTGTTGGTGGGGCAATTTCCGGATATTGTGAAACAGGCAGGGTACTCAAACCAAGTACCCCCAATATTACAATGAGTATTGAAATAACAGTTGACAGTACAGGTTGTTCTATAAATCGGTTAAACATAACTTTCTTTTCAAATTTTAATAACCATTACCACTTACTACTTACCACTTACCACTTACCACTTACCACTTACCACTTACCACTCACCATTCACTTCCCCCTGTTAAAAACACTGTCGGCGCTCACTTCCCTGGGAATTACCGGCGCCCCTTCCCGCAGGGTAGCCACACCTTCCAGTATAATTTTATCACCGGGCTTCAGCCCTTCTTCCACAACAAAATACTGTCCGCCTGTATTTTGCCTGATCCTTATTTCAACACTTTTTACTGTTCCTGCGCTGTCGAGCAGGTAAACGAATTTTTTTCCCTGTATCTCGTATGTTGATTTCTGAGGCACCAGGATAGCGGCATCCAGGTTGGCAGGAATTCTTACTATGCCACTGCTGCCGCTGCGCACCATGCTGCCGGGATTGGGGAAAGTAGCCCTTACCCGCACCGACCCGGTTTCGGTATTAATAAGCCCGCTGGCTGTTTCAATATGCCCTTTCTCAGGGAAAACCATTCCGGTTGCCAAAATAAGCGTAACCGGCGGAATGGCTTTTAATCTTTCCCTGGCTGTAGCGCCCTTAATGGTAGTAGCAAATTCCAGCGCCTGCTTTTCATTGATAGAAAAATAAGCGTATATATTATTAATATTGGAAACGGTAGTAAGCGGTAATGCAGTATTGCTGCTTACCAGGCTGCCGATCTTGTAAGGCAGGTTGCCAATTACACCATTTACCGGGCTGGTAACAACTGTATAACTCAGATTGGTTCTTGCATTCACCAGTGAAGCCTGTGCCTGTGCAAGCGCGGCCTGCCTCGACTGGAGGCTGAATTCGGCCGACTCTAATTCATACCTGCTGATAATATTTTTGTCTACTAACGGCCTTACCTTATTAACCTCCATTTCCGCAGCGTTAACATTAGCTTCCGCGATCTTGATATTGGCCTGCGCGGTACGCACTTCCTGCTCGTACTGAGGAGCAAAAATTTTAAAAAGCATCTGCCCTCTTTTAACTGGGGTGCCTTCGTCAACATAAATCTTATCTATGTAGCCATCAATTTTAGGACGTATTTCGATATTCTGCTGTCCTTCAATGGTAGCCGGATAATCGCTGCTTAAAGTAGTAGCACGAGGCTCAACCGTAATTACGGGGTAATCTTTTACAGCATCCGCCGCACCGGCGGCCTTTTTATTTGCGCCCCCGCACGAAAGCAACCCTGCCAGCAGAGGAAAAATAAAAACCGATGCAATGCTATAGTTTGTATTCATAATATATTTTGTACAAATGATTCAATTTCTTTCGAAAAAAGGTGCTTTTAAGATTACAAGATAACGCATGTTTTGCTCTGCCTGATATTTAAGGCAGCGTTATAAAAACAGACTTCCGTTGTATGGGAGTAAGGTTTTTTGTTTTGTGCCCCTTCCCCCTGGTGTCTTCCACTAAAAGTATCTCACCGGGTTTAAACTGTCTTTTATCGCCTGCCGATGTTTCTATTTCGATTTCGCCATCCAATAAAATAATATACTGGCGTTGCGGAGCCGTATGGAAATCATAATCGTAAGAAGGTAATACTTCCCTGAAAATAATATTTTGTACAGGCAGCGCTTCAGAAAGAAAACCAATGGATCCCGAGTCGTTTAACGGAACCACCATATCTTCAAAGTGGCTGTCGCCATTCGTATCACTGTATATTCTTGTTATCGTAAACATGCTTTCTTAGTTTAATCAGCGATCATTTTTAACCCATACCGGATCTCTCATCAGGCGCCAAGTGAAAAATTGAAGGCCACTCTCGATCCATCCGGTGCAATGCCGAGTATCTGCACTGTTTTATTTTTAGCTTTTATTAAAGCGTCATCTATGTCTTTGGGATTATTAACTGTCCGCCCGTTAATATAAGTAATGATAACACCCGGCGGTATACCCAGGCGGTCAAAAAAGCCGCCGTCACGCACCTCGGTTACCACTACCCCGGAATTAATATTAAAGCGCTGCTTAAGCTCGGGGGAAAGCGGAGCAAAAGTTGCGCCCAGCTTGTTGTATATTTCTTTAAGCGACCCCGAGTCGGTTAAGGATTTCAATTCTTCTTCACCTTTCAGTATAACGGATGTGCTGTCTGTTTTTCCATCACGCAAATAGGTAAGCGTAATTTTATCACCCGGGCGATGCCTGGCCACTCTTTCAGAAAATTCTGCAGACGAAAATAGCTGCACACCGTCTATGCTTTGGATAATATCACCTTCTTCCAAACCTGCGGAAGCTGCCGCGCTGCCCTTTTGTATATCGGTAATAAATACCCCTTTCACCGATCCGGGACTAAGTCCCAACTGCCTGAAATACTGGTCTTCGGCAGACGGTGAGGGAAATGCCACACCGAGTATACCGCGTTTTACAGTGCCGAATGCTTTTAGATCTTCCAGGATTTTTTTAGCCAGGTTAACCGGAATGGCAAATGCATAACCTGCATAACTACCGGTTAAAGAGGCAATAGCCGTATTAATGCCAATGAGCTCTCCATTGACATTTACCAGGGCGCCGCCGCTGTTGCCGGGATTGATAGCAGCGTCTGTTTGTATAAAAGATTCGATAGCCGAACTCGTTTGCCGGGATGTTGTTCCCGGATACGCTTCACGGCCAGGCTGGTTAATGATACCGATGCTTCTGCCTTTCGCGCTCACAATACCGGCGGTTACGGTAGTATTAAGCGAGTAAGGATAACCCACCGCCAAAACACCCTCTCCTACTTCCACATTATCAGAATTCCCAAATTTCACTACCGGCAGATCCGCGGCTTTTACTTTAAGCAAAGCCAGGTCCGTATTAGGATCACTGCCTACCAGCTCCGCTATAAACTCCCGCCTGTCGGGGAATATTACAGTTATCGTTTCCGCGTTTTCAATAACATGGTTATTGGTAGCAATATAACCATCGGAACCAATGATAACGCCCGAACCGGAGCCCACAGGCTGACTGCGTGGGGTGGAACGTCCAAACAACTGCTCAAACGGATCGCCGGATCCCGAAGCGCTATTGTAGGATGTTTTAATGTGCACCACACCGGGAGTAACCGCTTTTGCAGCCGACACAAAATTTACACGCTCCGTTAAGGCAGGGCTTTGAGCGGGTACAGTTCCGCTTTCGGGCTGCTGAAAGCCGTGTATCCGTGCAGGAGGCTCAGCATGTGGCGCAGAATCGCGGGAAGTATCGCTTTCACAGGCCCCATATAATACTGCAGATAAAATGATAACGAGGATAGCAGATGATCTGTTCATAAAATTGTTTTAGTATAGTTAAGCAGATAAACCGCTTCTTTTTTGAGGCCATAAGTTTATATCAAAGCATACAGATCATTAAAAGCTTCCGTCATGGAAGGGTGAGTAAAAATCGTATCTCTCAGCTCACGGTAGTCTAATCCGGCGTGCATTGCCATCTGAACGGTATTGATCATTTCATTAGCATCCGCACAAAAAAGCGTACAGCCTAATATTTTATTGCTGTTACTGTCCACTACGGTTTTTAATAAGCCCTTTGTATTATTTAATATACGTGCACGGGGAATAGCCGATGCCGGAAGTGTAGCCACTTTTATGGCATAACCTTTTTCAACAGCTTCCTTTTCGCGTAAACCAATATGCGCCAGTTGCGGTGTAATGAACACCGAAAAGGCATAGGGTTTTCTTTGCGATACGGAAGTATAGGCGCCGCCAAATAACTGGTCCCTGATGATCCTGAAATCATCTAAGATATATAAGTGAATTGCGGCCCGCCATTAACGTCTCCAACAGCCCAAATATGAGGAACATTGGTTTTTAAAAATGCATCAACCTTTACGTAGCCCCGCTGACCGGTTTGTATGCCTGCCGCTTCCAGGTTTAAGCTTCCTGTTACGGGTTTTCTTCCGGTGGCTACCAGCACGGCTGAAGCCTCCTGTTCAATGATCTGTCCGTCTTTATTTTTATATTGAACAGTAACCGTATCATTGCCGGTATCTGTAACTTTTTGAACTGATGCCCTGGTAATGATATTGATTTTTTTAGCAGTGAGCACTTTAAAAATTTCATCAGCAATATCTTTATCTTCTTTGGGTAAAAAAGTTGCTCCATGATCCAATAAGGTTACTTCCGCACCAAATTTGGCATACATATCTGCAAACTCCAGCCCTATAAATCCGCCACCTATAATAACCAGCTTCTTCAATAAAACAGATTGTTCCATTAGTGAAGCGCTGGTAAATACTTTTTGGGAAGATGTTATTCCCGGTATGGATGGTACAAAAGGTGCTGATCCGGTATTGATAAAAATACGATCAGCGCTAATAAGCAGTTCTTCATTACCGGTGTGCAATTTTACACTTACTTCATGCGGTGAAACAAAAGCGGCATCGCCGGTAATAACAGTAGCCAGTTCCAGCTTATCAATATTATCAAAATTCTTCTTTCTCAGAAAAGCAGTCAATTCATTTTTTACTTCATACGCTTTTTCATAGGGCAGGTTATTTTCAGCACTCACTATAAATGATTTGGTGGGAATGCAGGCGATATTGATGCACCCGCCTCCATACATCTTTTCCGATCTTTCAATCAAAGCAACCTGTTTGCCATGTTTGGCTAAGTAAGCCGCTAAGGTTTTGCCGCCTTTTCCAAATCCAATGACGAGATGCTCATAGTGTTGTTTATTTTTTTCCATTCCGCAATTTAAATCTTCGCATTAAAAACAAGCGTATTGGCTAAATCAATTTCATCCTGGTTGATCGTGTGCCCCATATTATTATATATTTTTTCAGTAACCGCAGCATGCATGGTTTTTAAAATGTTTGAGGTTGCATATACTCTTTCCACGGGCACGTGGGGATCGGGATTGCTGCTTCCTATGAAAACAGGTGTACCGGCAAAATCACCGCTATAATTTCCCGGGTAGATTTTATCGCCGATCAGCCCTCCCGTAAAAGCAACCACACCTCCATATCTTTGGGCATTTCGCGTTACAAATTCCAGTGTTAAGCAAGCGCCCTGGGAAAATCCGAGAAAGTATATATTTTCAGCGGTAATACCCTGCCCGGTTACATCATTCACTACTTCTTTTATGAGTGATATTGCAGATGACAGCCAGGGCTCATTTTGTGGTGGCGGCGCCATAAAAGAAAAAGGATACCAGGTGTTGTTTGTTGCCTGTGGCGCCAGCAATGCAAAGTCTTTTACCTGCAGATGATCAGACAGGGAAAGGATGTTATCCGCACTGCCACCGCGTCCATGTATCATGATCAAAGCTTTTTTGGCTTCTTCTATACCAATGCCTGCAGTTACTATATTTTTTTTGTGTGTATTACTGGTATAGGGCATCGTTAAAAGTTATGGGGATTAGTATTTTTTCTAATTCCTTCCGGTGGGATTCAAATTGCGCAGGCAGTTTTAGTGCTTCCCCCAAATGGACTCCCGGTTCATCTATAGCAAAACCCGGGCCCGAGGTGGCAACTTCAAATAATACACCACCCGGTTCACGGAAATAAATGGACGTAAAATAATTCCGGTCTAATACCGGCGTAGGATTCAGCATCCGTTTTACGATCTTCAAACGCAGCGCAAGCTGGGTTTCTTTATCCGGCGTGGCAAATGCGAGGTGATGCACGGTACCGCTCCCTGAAAGGCCTTTCATGCTATCGGGTGAACAAACCACATCAATATAATTCCCGGGACTGTTGGAAGCCGCAAACCGAAAGCGGTTCCCTTTTTCAGCTATGAGCACATGATCCAATTGTTCGGTAAGCAAACCCGCTGTTCTTTCATACCCTTCTTCCCATATTTCTGCACTATAAAACCCTTTTATGGCATATTCTTCCGGAACAGTTCCATTTGCATAACCGGTTCTTTTGTCTTTATCATTAAAAATCAATTCCAGCCCCAAGCCATCCCCGTCTTCAAAGTAAACCACCATTTCCTGCTCAAATCTTTCCTGCGGGGATTTATACGGAATATTGTATTTTTTTAAACGTTCCAGCCAGTAATCAAGCGATGCTACCGGAACCGAAAATGTGGTAGTGTTCAGCATTCCTTTACCATGCCTTCCTCTTACCAATCCTTCATACGGGAAGAAAGTAAGAATGCTGCCGGGATTGCCGGCTGCATCACCATAATAAAAATGATATACTTCCGGAGCGTCAAAATTTACAGTTCGCTTTACTAACCGAAGCCCCAGAACACCACGATAGAAATCAATATTCTTTTGAGCGCCGGATGCGATCGCTGTAATATGATGTATGCCTGTGATCAATTGAGCCATAAAATAAAATTGTGTACTGTAAAGCTACGATGGAATAATGCGCGGCGTGTTGAGCGGAATTAATAAATACCATTGACTTTAATCAAGCATTATCAAATATACAGAACCGGCGTCCCGAATATGCCACTAAGACACCAGACACAAAACGCTGATCTTCTGGTTTTGTTTTCTTCGTGCCCCTGCCTACCGGCAGCAGGTTAGCGACTTTGTGGCAAAGTATCCTTTCACTTTCATAAAATGATACAACCATTTAAAAGATGTAATTACTTTATTTGATCCTGTACCTGAACCCAGCATATAGCAAACGGCCGCTAACCGGCCCCCAGATCATGGAAGCGTCAAAATAATCGCCGAAAGGCTGCGCGGCTGCAATGATCACGTTCTTCTGAAAATAATTGGTGAGATTTTCCCCGCCAACGTATAATTCCAGCGCTTTGGCTTTACCCAGTGATTTGCTCACCTGCGCATTCATGGTAAAATAATCCGGCGATTGTACAGGCATATGATATGCTACCGGATTAGCTGCTGTAGACGGAATGCGTTTTGCACCTACATAATTAATGGTATAATCCAGCTTCCAGCCCTGCAACGCATAAGCCAGGTTGGCAAAGGCCCTGTGTTCGGCTGTGAATGGCTTTTGCAGCAGCTCATTTCCGTAGGTTGTTTTTACATCGAACCACCGGTATGCCAAACGCAGCTCCAATTTCTCTGCAGGCATTACACTCAGCTCAGACTGAAAGCTATTGGAATAAGATCTTCCTGTTAAATTATAAAATTTCAACTGGCGCGGGTCTTCCATATCCGCCACTACCTGATTAGTAAAGTCGTTTCTAAAAAAATCAACGCTCAGCATAGCATCCCTTGTAAACAGGGTGAATTGCTGGTCAACGCTTATGCCTTTGTTCCACGATACTTCGGGGTTTAAACCATAAGCTTTTCCATCTACACCGGTAATAATATTGATCATCCTCGCACTCAACAGCGCCCCCATATTCTCTGCAAAAATATTGGCGGTACGTTGCCCCCGTCCGGCACTTGCCCTGATAATGGTGCCTGCAACAGGCTCATACCGCAGGTTGAGCCGCGGTGTAGCAAACCATCCATATAAATTATTATGATCTGCACGGATGCCTGCCACCACATTGAACTTTTCATTCATCGTGTACGTATATTCAAAAAAAGCGCCGGGAACAATTTCGTTTCTTTTGAATGCCAGTGTTTGATAAAGCTCATTGTAACGGTCGGCAGAGAAGCTCAATCCTGTTCTGTATTTATGCGCAGTATTACCAATAATGCTCTGGAAGATAAGATTGGAATAGAAGTTACTTTGTTCCGCATCGTAGGGCGTTAATCCAAAATACGCGTCCTGCTTATGATTAAAAGCCGATAACTGTAGCCCGATGCTCTTGTACTTTTTTTCGGGGAATACGTAACCGATCTTGGCAAAACCTTCGTAGCGGTTTGTTTTTATTCCCATACCGTAGTGGTCGGTTGAAAATTTATCCCCCGTATTATAAGCCGTTTCACCGCCAATCCTGTCATCGGCTAAAACTTTTACGCCAAACTGAACCACCAATCCCTTATTATCATCATACTTCCAGCGGTTTATACCGCTGAATAAATTTCCCGTGGGCAAGTCACGAAAGCCATCCTTATTGAAATCGGGTTTACTGTATAAAAAATTATCATGCAGCAATAAGCCGGCCGACCATTTGCTCCCGATCTGCTGCGACAGGTTAAGGTTCAGATCCGACCGGCCCATGCTGTTTACATAACCATTTGCATACAGCCTGTCGGTATTTTCCGGCTTTTTCAATTCTACATTTATTTGCCCCGCAATACTTTCAAAACCATTTACCACAGAACCTGTTCCTTTGCTCAATTGAATGCTTTCGATCCAGGGGCCGGCAATGCTGTTTAAACCCAGTGGGGTGGCAATGCCACGGGGACCGGGTAAATTTTCTACAGTTAGCTGGGTATAGTTACCGGATAATCCCAAAAGCTGTATCTGTTTGGAGCCCGTTACGGCATCGCTGTAGGATACATCCACCGATGGATTGGTTTCAAAGCTTTCACTAAGGTTACAGCAGGCCGCCTTCATTAATTCTTTAGAAGTGATCGTTGTAGTACGAAAAGCATCAGATGTGTTCACCAACATGCTTTTTCGTCTTGCCGTTACCGTAATAGTATTCAACTGCTGATCAGATGCCATTACAACATGCAATGCATTGTTATCTGTTACCTGTACGGTATCGGACCGGTAACCGGTATAGCTGATCACCAATAGCAAACCCCTTTGATCAACCGGCAAAGAAAATACGCCATGCTTGTCGGAGGTAGTGCCTTTATGTGTATTCAGCCAGGCAATGGTTGCTCCCGCAAGTGCGGTAAAATTACCTTTGTTGTCTTCTGCCAGCACCACGCCGGTGATGGCAGGTTCGTTACTCTGAGATAATGCAGCAGTGTTATCGCTTTCCGCTTCCATATCCCTGTAAAGGCAACATTCCGGTAAAGTATTATAGGTTTTATCCGTGGCTTTTTTCAATTCCGTATCATGCCCAACGGCGGCTATCCGTGCATGTATATTTTCAAGGCTCACGGCCGATGGCTGGTAAGTAAGGGTAAGCATTTGCGTGTTAACATTCCATTTGGCGGATTGCACACCCTTAATACGAGCCGCTTTTTCTATACGCTGCTGGCACATACCGCAGGCGCCGGCTACTTTAAAAGCAGCGGTTTCAGCGTTGCCATTATTTTGGGCGGCAGCAATAAAAACAAGGAACAGGGAAAGTACAGCGATAGCTGTATACTGAAAAAATTTTATCATAAAGTGTATTTTGATTTAAAAAACAGGGAACGGTGCTTCTGTTTTTAAAATCAAATTCTAAACACACTATGGAGAAGAAATAAAGGGGGTTGGTGCTGCAACATTTGCGCAGCAGGAGCAATGGAAAGACGGTGAGAAAACACAACCGATCCGGAACAGGCAAGCGGGCTAACCGGTATGGTTGCTGCGCTGGCTTTAAATGCTTTTACAGCCAACGCAGCGCGGGCGTAATCCTTATCTTCCGAAAAGGAAACGGACTTGTATTCGCAGCAGGGCTTTTCGCCCATGCTGTGTTTGCTGCCGCAGCCATCATCCTTAACCGGCGTCCATTCAATATTCTTAAACTTGCCGCAGCAATAATGCAACTGAAAGGTAACTCCCGAACTGGAAGCCCCATACAGCATGATCAGCGCTATAACAAGAAATTTTTTCATTTGTAACTGCAAAAGTAAATAAAGAATGGCTTATTTACACATGATATTTGTCAATATCCCGGCGGCTTTTATAGTAATAACAATACATTAAGCAATAGTGATATCCCTTATTTAATGGCGTCCGGCTTTTCAATCTGCTTCATGAGGCTGTTGTCCCATTCCCCTTCCACTTTTATCTGGGCAATAGCTCCAAAAGCAAATGCTTCTATCAGGTTATGATTTAAATATACATAAGTGCCCGGCTCGCGGAACTTATATAAAGCGGCGGCGGCAGAACCGCCCGGTATAGCCCAGGTTTCCAGGTCGGTATAGGGCTGGTTATTGAATTTACCTCCCGGCCAATACAGATCGGCGTGACCGCCAATGAGGTGGATACGGGTATCGCGGTTGGCCTGTGAAGTAATAAATAAAACCTTTTCTCCTACTTTAGCGGTGAGCGCTTTTTTACCAATCAGCGCGGTTTTATGGCCATTAAAGACAATATGGGTAGGGATAAGTGTTTTGATAGCCCCTTCCATTTCCTGCATGCTCTGCTGGGGCGTGGCGATATTTTTATATTTCCCATCGGCGTCTTTGGGCAGGTAAAAATCCTGTTCTCCAATATAAAAGGCCTTATCATAAGTAACAGGGTTGCCCTTTTCATCTTTCAATCCTTCACGGGGCAACACCATAATAACGCCGTTCATACCCGAAACTACGTGCATGGGTACCATCATTCCACCCGGTGCGCAATGGTATACAAAAACACCCGGCCGGGTAGCCCTGAACCTGAATTTTACCTGCTGTCCGGGGTTGACCATGGAGATATCACCTCCGCCCATCTCGCCCGTTGCCGCATGAAAATCTATGTTATGGATCTGGGTATTGGTGGCAGGATTTTTAAGCGTTAGCTCTACAAAATCATCCTGGTGCACAACGATCATAGGGCCGGGTACTGAACCATTGAACGTCATTGCCCAAACAGAATCGCCGGGGGCTATTTCTATTTTCTTTTCGGCTATGGTTAAAGTTACCTCAACGATCTTCGGCCCGCCAATGGCTACCTGGTCGTGCTTCGGCAAAAGTGGCGGAGCAACCATTTCCTGTGTAACTCTTTCTAAGTTGTCGCCCTCACCTTCATAGGTTTTATTCATTACACCGGCAGCACCTCCCTGCCTGCATGCGGCAAATAAAACCACTAAAACAATAACAATAAAGGATTGCAAAAGCAGGTTAACACCGGGTACTGCCTGTTTTAATACATTTTTTTTCATCGTGTATATATTTTAAATGATCATTCAATCCAGTTTCCCTGCTTTATAACCTGCTCTTTCCACTGCTTTTATTACGTTCGTTTCATCCGCGTTATCCGCAGTAACCGTTAATATTTTTTTAGGATCTGCGGTATCCACATTCCAGTTGGTTTCTCCAAAAGTTTCATTTAACGAAGGCGTTACTTTTTCCACACATCCGCTGCAATTGATATTCGTTTTGAGCTGTATCGTTTTCATGATTGCATGTTTTTGTAATTGAGTTATCAGTTTACCGCAATACCCGGGCATGCTGTTTACTTACAGCAGCTTTTGGTAAACCAGTTTTTGAAAAGTTTTTTGACAGTATCCAGTATTTTATTCATTTCTAATTTTTTATAAAGTACCGGCATGACAGCGCATACAGTTGTATCTTTTGAAATATGTTGTACTTTACTGGATGCAAAGCATCAAATCATTTATAATTTCAACCACTTCAATCTTAAGCTGTTTGCCACTACACTTACGGAGCTCAATGCCATGGCTGCCCCTGCAATCATTGGGTTTAAAAGATATCCGTTTACGGGATATAAAATACCTGCAGCTATAGGTATGCCTATAAAGTTATAAATAAATGCCCAGAACAGGTTTTGTTTAATGGTGGCAACTGTATGTTTTGATAACCGGATGGCTTTGGGAATCTTAGAAAGATCGGATGAAATGATGGTCATTTTGGCCACATCCATAGCAATATCGCTGCCTTTGCCCATAGCAATGCTCACATCCGCCTGTGCCAGCGCGGTACTGTCGTTAATGCCATCGCCCACCATAGCCACTGTTTTACCCTGCTGCTGCAGGGCTTTTACAAACTCCGCCTTTTGCTCCGGTAATACTTCTGCTTTAAAGTGCGTTATTCCAACCTGGTTTGCAATAGCTTTTGCCGTAGCTGCATTATCGCCTGTGAGCATATAAACTGTTATACCGGCATCCTGCAATTGCTTTACAGCTTCCCCAGAAGAAGCTTTTATAGTATCTGCGATGGCCACTGCTGCCAGCGCCTGCTTTTCATTGGCAAAATAGATCACTGTTTTAGCTTCTGCCAGCCATTTTTCTGCCGCGTGTTGCAACTGGTCCGCAACTGTTATATTATTTTTTTGCAGTAATGGCAAATTGCCCGCATACCAGGTTTGATCGTTTACCTGCGCTTTTGCACCAAAACCTGTTAAACTTTCAAAGTGCTGCACGGGCAAATCAGGGGTGGCATTAAGATATTTCACTATTGCTTCGGCCAGGGGATGTTCCGATTGTTTTTCAACAGATAACAGAACAGCAATATCCTTAGCATCGTTGTTCAGCCAAATAATATCTGTAACAGACGGTCTTCCTTCCGTTATGGTTCCGGTTTTGTCAAGAATAACCGAATCCACTTTTTTTGCCAGCTCCAGGCTTTCGGCATCTTTGATGAGGATGCCGTTTTCGGCGCCCTTGCCCACCCCTACCATAATGGCTGTTGGCGTGGCCAGTCCTAACGCGCACGGACAAGCGATGACCAGCACGGTGATCATTGCCAGCAACCCGTGAGTAAACCCACTATCTCCGCCTAAAATGATCCACACCACCAAACTTAGTAATGCTATGCCTATTACTACCGGAACAAAGATACCCGCAATTTTATCTACTAATTTTTGTACGGGTGCTTTACTGCCCTGGGCTTCCTGTACCATTTTAATAATGTGTGCCAGCACCGTGTCGCCGCCTACTTTGCCGGCAATAAACCGGAAGCTCCCTTTTTGATTAATGGTTCCGGCAAATACTTTTTCGCCCTTTGTTTTCTCAACCGGAACAGGCTCACCGCTGATCATGCTTTCATTCACAAAAGAATTGCCGGCGCTTACGGTTCCATCCACCGGTATTCTTTCTCCGGGCTTTACCAGTAAGGTTGTGCCCACCGTTACGTCTGCAAAGGACATTTGCGCCTGGTGGCCGCCTTCCTGTATTACGGTAACGGTTTTAGGTTGTAAGCCCATGAGCTTTTTTATGGCGGAGGAAGTATTTCCCTTCGCTTTTTCTTCTAATAGTTTCCCCAGCAATATAAACGCGATAATTACCGCGGCGGCTTCAAAATACACATGCGCATGCAACCCTTTGCTGTGCCAGTAGTCCGGAAATAACGTATTAAAAGCGCTGAACAAATACGCTACCCCGGTGCTTAATGCTACCAGGGTATCCATATTAGCAGAGCGGTGCTTTGCCTGCTTCCAGGCGCCCACGAAGAATTGTTTTCCAAAAACAAAAATAACCGGGGTGCTCAATACCCACATGATATAGTTGGCGTAAGGCAGGCCCATAAAGAACATGCCTATTATTACAACAGGTATGGAAAGGATTACCGCCGCTATGGTTTTAGCCTTGAGCGTTTTGTATTGCTTTTGCTGCAGCGCCTCAAGCGCATCTTTCGCATCTTCACTTTCATCAATCACCAGGTCGTACCCGATGCCCTGCAATGCTGTTTTTAACCGGGCAGGGCCGGTAACTGTTGGAATATATTCCACCAGTGCGTTTCCGTTGGCGTAATTAACCGCCGCGTTTACAACGCCGGGCTGGCTTTGCAAAATGCTTTCGGAGCTTGCGGCACAGGAAGCACAGCTCATATTAAGCACCGGGAAGGATTGCTTTATAGTATGGTTCGCTGTATTCATCTTGCCGTTATGCATAATAACGCAAAGTTCTGCACAATACTGTACCTATTGTTACATTGTTATGGATAAAAAGTATACTTAAATGGAGTAGTGAATGGTTAGTGAACGGCATCCAGCGCTTTGCGGTGCGATGCACCCAATTGCCTGAATTGTGTGGCCGTCATCCCAGTGAACTTTTTAAACTGGCTGCTCAAATGCTGTGTACTACTATAACCGAGGCTGAAACCGATCTGGCTTAAAGACAGTTCATTGTACATGAGCCACTCCTTTACTTTTTCTATTTTTTGCAAAATGAAGAATTGCTCAATGGTAACGCCTTCCACTTCAGAGAATAATTTACTGAGCGCAGAATAGTCTTTGAATATTTTTTTGCCCAGGAATTTGCTTACACTAAAATGATCTTCCACACTTCCTTCCTGTACCTTGCCGATCAGCAGGTTCTTTATTTTTTCGATCAACTGCATTTTCTGATCGTCTAATAATTCAAAACCGATTTTGTTAAGTGCTGCCGAAAACTGCTCCAGCTTCTTTTTTCCCGGATCTTTAGTTAAAGCCACTTCTCCCAGGCGTACATACTGAGCCTGTAATTTATTATCTTTTACTATTTGTTCCACTGAGCTGATGCAGCGCGGACAAACCATGTTTTTTATAATGAGCTTCACATACTGTAATTTTTAGGTTTTGGCTATCTGTAATAATCTTTTCTTTTATTGATCAGACTTATGCCACACATCTGCGTATGCATCTGCGTGGCGTTTAAACTGCGCATGAACATAGGGGCACAGGGGAATTACTTTTAATCCGTTTTTCCGCGCATGATCCACCATGGCAGACAGCAACTGCTTCGCCAATCCTTTCCCTTCGGCTTTTGGCAGTACTTCAGTATGATATACCGTTAGCATGCCACCGGCAATACTTACCACCATTTCCGCCACCTGCTCTTCTCCATCTAAAATATAAAAATGCCCGTGTCCTTTTTCATCCAGCTTTAATTGAACATCATTCATAAAAATAATTTAGAACTAAAGTAATGCTTATGCCAGGAAAAATTCCAGTCATCTTTTTCTGTTTCTTTACCTAACGCTGCAAAATATTTTTTCTATGCAATATTCCCCATTTCTTTAGGGATTCAATTACCTCGTTAAGCGATTTGCTGTGCGGTGTTAAGGCATAAGTAACTTTAACAGGATAAGCGTCTTCCACTGTGCGCTTTACAAGCCCGTTTATCTCCAGGTCGCGCAGCTCCTTGGATAGCATTCTGTCGGTAATGCCATGAACTTCTTTCGATATTTCCCCGAAACGCTTTTCGCCAAAGGTCAATGCAACAATGATCGGAAGTTTCCATTTGCCATTCAAAACATCTAAGGCATCCCGTATCGGGCGTAACATCCCCATACATTCAGAATGCCCTGGTTTAACTGATTTTTTCATTGCTTTTTCTTTTGCTATCATAAAGTATAGTTCTATACATTAGTATAGTACTTACAAAGGTATAGTAAATAATGGTAGATTTGCATTAATTGCCGGCTAATGCGCAGTTTGTAAAACAAGCAATAGCAGAACCCGCTACATTATAAAAGGCGGTAAATTTTGCAGTGTCCTTCTTTTTAAAAATGAATCATTAAGGAATCAAAACGGCGGGTATTGATATGGCGGCATAATCATCACTGTAAAAAACGGGGGAATTAAAATGACAATGAATCGAAAGCATATACCGTATTCCATATTAGAATTGGCCACTGTTTCTGCCGGAAGCAATCCGGCAGAAACTTTTACAAAAAGCCTCCGCCTGGCGCAGGAGGCTGAAGCGCTGGGCTACAATCGTTTTTGGCTGGCAGAGCATCACAATGCTATTGGTATTGCCAGTTCTGCCACAGCGGTACTCATTGGCTATATAGCAGGCGGAACAAAGAAAATAAGAGTGGGTTCCGGCGGAATTATGCTGCCCAATCACTCGCCGCTTATCGTGGCCGAGCAGTTCGGTACCTTAGGTTCACTTTACCCCAACCGTATTGATCTCGGACTGGGAAGAGCTCCGGGTACAGACCAGGTTACAGCCCAGGCTATTCGTTCAGACAGGATGCAGTCGGTGTATAAATTCCCGGAAGAAATAAGCCTGATCCAGCAATATTTTTCCCCGGAAAACAGCATCGCTAAAGTACGCGTAACGGTTGCTGAAGGGGTGAATGTTCCCCTGTACATTTTGGGTTCCAGCACCGACAGCGCACATTTGGCAGCAGCAAAAGGATTACCTTATGCCTTTGCCAGTCATTTTGCCCCTACCCATATGTTTGAAGCGCTTAACATTTATTACAATAATTTCCAGCCATCGGAATTTTTGCAGGAACCTTATACCATTGCATGTATTAACGTTATGGCAGCAGATACCAATGAAGAAGCGGAAAAAATTTCAACTTCTTTGATCCGGATGTTCCTTGCTGTTTTTACAGGTGTTTCCACCTACCTGCAGGAACCCACCGAAATGACGCCGGAGCTGCGCGGGATACTGGAAAACCCCGCTTTGCAGCAAATGCTGAAGTACAGCTTTGCCGGCAACAAAGAAACGGTAAAGCAAAAAACCGAAGACTTTTTAGCGCAAACGGGCGTGAATGAGATCATGGCCGTTTCCAATATATATGATCATGAAGACCGGGTGAAGTCTTACCGGATATTTGCTGAAATAATGAAGGAAATATAAGTTTGCTTTGCCACGAATACACGAATAAGCCTTTTTCGGTTCATCGCTCATTCGTGTATCCGTGGCTATCTCTTTATAAGAATGCCAGGAATTATTCAGGATAATTTTTGCAACAGGAATAATTTGTTGTACAGAATGCCCGCCTGAACGGACGGACAGGCACAAATAAACATTCGTGCATTCATGGCAAGAAATACTTCATTTTATGATAACCATGATATTAGCTAAGTGAAGGCAAAACCTTTTCAATTTCAGCTCTTGCTGATTCATACTGTTTGGGCAATTTGAGATGCATACCCAACTCATTCAGCGGTTCATCTTTTGTAAATCCGGGATTATCTGTAGCCAGCTCAAACAACACGCCACCGGGCTCACGGAAATACAGGGAGAAGAAATAATCGCGGTCAATTTTGGGCGTAATGCTTAAACCGCTGCCAGCAATTTTTTCGCGGTACGCCATTAAAATATTATCATCTTTCACCCGGAAAGCGATGTGATGATTGGTTCCGGCAGCATTATAACCTGCTGCCGTACCGGGCTGCTCCAGTATATCTACGATAGCTGCATGATCAATAGCATCTGTAATAAAACGATAACGGTTACCCTCCTGTTTTACCAGCTTGTAACCCAATACATCCGTCAGTATTTCAGCCGTGGCTTTCATATTTTTCAGGGTTAGCGTAATACTATGAAAACCTTTTGTGGCCACATCTGCTTTAATGCCTTCCGTTTCCCAGGGTTTCCTTCTGTCTTCATTATTTGAAACAATAAGATCAATATTCAAACCATCAGGATCCCGGAAAGAAAGATATGGCTCGCCAAACCTTTCTGCCGCTTCCCCATGTTTTATATTGAACTTTTTAAAGCGGTCTGCCCAAAATGCAAGACTGTCTTTTGGAACGGAATAACCGATATCCGTTGCCATGCCTGTACCTGTTCTCCCCTGTCCGATTCCCTCCCAGGGAAAAAAAGTGAGGATGGTACCGGGTGTTCCTTTCTCATCACCAAAATAAAAATGGTAGGTACCGGGATCATCAAAGTTGACCGTTTTTTTTACCATCCTCAAACCAAGAACCTTTGTATAAAATTCATAATTGCGTTTTGCATTGCCGGCAATGGCCGTAATGTGATGCAAACCCAGTATGTTATTTTCCATGATCCGGTTTTAAAATTGTTTATAAAAGTGTGGGTGCTTTACCGGTTTATCTTTTCTTTTATTTGCTGAATAAATTGATGCGGCACAAGCGTGCGACGCAACGGCAGCTACATATATATTCTTCTCTCCGGCTCATAAAACCCTTACACATTTGTGTGTTGTGTTAGTGTAATCAACCGATCACAATTTCAAATTCCGCAACCTCAGCGAATTTACAATTACCGAAACCGAACTAACACTCATGGCTGCCGCAGCAATCATGGGCGAAAGCAATATGCCGAAGGATGGATATAAAACACCTGCCGCTACGGGTATGCCAAGCATATTATAGATAAAGGCAAAAAAAAGGTTTTGTTTGATGTTGCGCATAACCGCATGGCTTAGCTGCTTTGCTTTTACAATGCCCTGCAGGTCGCCCTTCAACAAGGTGATAGCAGCGCTTTCAATGGCAACATCGGTGCCGGTGCCCATAGCAATTCCTATATCTGCCTGTGCAAGCGCAGGTGCATCGTTAATACCATCGCCTGCCATTGCCACTATTTTTCCCTGTGCCTGCCATTGTTTTATTTCGTTGAGTTTATCGCCGGGTAACACTTCTGCTTTAAAACTGCTTAAATGCAATTCATCCGCAACCGCCTTTGCGGTATTGGCATTATCACCGGTGAGCATGATTACTTCCACGCCTTTACCCATCAAATATTTAATGGCGCTTTTACTGGTGGCTTTAATGGCATCGGCAATGGCAACATACCCTTTCACTTCGCCATCAACAGATAAATAAGAAATAGTTTTGCCTGATAGCTGTTCTTTGATGACTTCTTCTTCCATTTGGGATGAAACAGTTTCCTGTACCTGCTCCATTAATTTTTTATTTCCCAGGGCTACCTTTCTCCCGTCTACCAAACCCATGACACCTTTGCCAGTTACCGATGAGAAATCGCTTAATGAAGCAAGCGGTATATTTTTTTCTTTAGCGGCTTTTACAACTGCTTCCGCTAACGGATGCTCGCTGTGCTGATTAACCGATGCGCTGTATTTCAATACTTCTGTTTTATCATTATTACTAAATGCAACCACTTTTTCTACGGATGGTTTCCCTTCGGTAATCGTGCCTGTTTTGTCGGTTATCAGCACATCTATTTTATTCATATTCTCCAGTGCTTCGGCATTTTTTATGAGCACCCCGCTTTGTGCGCCTTTACCTACCCCTACCATTACCGACATGGGGGTTGCCAATCCTAATGCGCAGGGACAGGCAATAATTAAAACCGCCAGGGCATTCACAAATGCAAAAACATAAGCCGGGTAGGGTCCCCAAACAGCCCATACAATAAAAGTGAGTAACGCAACCCCAATAACAATGGGAACAAAATATCTGGCAATTCTATCCGCCAGTTTTTGAATAGGCGCTCTTGAACGGCTGGCAGTATTTACCATTTGTATAATCTGTGAAAGCAAAGTTTCTGCGCCTACTTTCTCTGCTTCCATTACAAAACTGCGGGTGCCATTAATGGTGCCCGAGCTTACTTTATCATCTTCTTTTTTATCTACCGGAATGGGCTCACCGGTTATCATCGCTTCATTAACGCTGCTGTTGCCTTCCACTATTTTTCCATCTACCGGTATTTTTTCTCCCGGCTTTACACGCAGCAAATCGCCTTTTTTAATGTCGTTTATTGAGATGATCTTATCTTCTCCATTCACTACCACAACAGCATCTGTTGGCGATAATTTTAAAAGCGCTTTCACCGCACCACTGGTTTGGCTATGTGCCCTGGCTTCTAATAATTGTCCTAATAATACCAAGGTAAGAATAACAGTTGCGGCTTCAAAATAAAGATGTACAGTTCCATCATGGCCTTTAAATTGCGGCGGGAAAAATGAGGGAAATAAAAGCGCAATCATGCTAAAAACAAAGGCAGCTCCTGCGCCAATGCCTATCAGCGTAAACATATTTAAATTCCGGGTGCGGATGGAAACCCATGCCCGCTGAAAGAACATCCAGGTGGCATAAAATATAACAGGCAGCGAAAATAAAAACTGCAACCAGTTGGTAACACCCGGCGGCAAAACATGCGAAATCGGGTTGCCGGGTATCATTTCACCCATTGAAATAATAAAAATGGGAACTGTAAAAAGAACGGCAATCTTAAATTTTTTTACCAACGCTTTATAGGTGCCATCTTCTTCATTTGTTGGTGTCACGGGCACTAAATCCATCCCGCATATCGGGCAGGAGCCGGGTGCATCTCTTATAATTTCGGGATGCATCGGACAGGTATATTGTAATGTAACCCGGGTTAACTGAGGCACTTTCTCCAGGTTCATGCCGCACACAGGACAATTTCCCGGCTTATCGTACAGCTTATCGCCTTCGCAATGCATGGGGCAATAATATTTTCCTCCGCTATTTGCTGCCAGTGGCTTTGCCGCCATTGTTTGGTGATGCTGGTGACTGTGAGAATGATTGCTTTGAACATCCTGATGCTGATTTGGAATATTGCCCTGTGCATTATGCGATGGATGACGGGTCATTCCTATGCTGTAATTTCCGGCAGCAGATAACGCTTCCTGTAATTTACCTATAGGTACATGTTTTCCCATGGTGATGGTTGCCTCCATAGGATCTAAGGTTACCACCGCAGAAATGCCATCAATTGTATTCAGGGCTTTCTCAACCCTGGTACGGCAGCCATCGCAACTCATGCCGGTAATTTTATAGGTATGGGTCATAGCTATTACGTTTCGTGGAATGTCATTATTATTATTGTCATTATGTATTGTTCTTTACAAAGGTCACCAAATCATCCCTGTCTTTGGTGTTTATTTTAAACAGAGCCCTTTGTACGGGGTATCTTTTTAAAAGCCGGCGATAGCATTTTTCAGGTGTTCTTCACTTTCCTCTTCGTATTAAAGGAGTTCGTTCCAATCTTATATTCAAGATAAGTTAATTTCAGTCATTAAACGGCGATACAGGCAATACACACCCACGGGAACCTTCATTAGCCAAAAGCTGCGAACATCGCTTTTACTGTCTCAGTTGGGGTAGTTGTTATGCTTACCTTCTTTATAATGTTTTTATTAAAATAATCTACGTTTTAATAACGTAACTTTAGTTTTAATGCCTTTAATTATTTAATCAATCATCAGGAGGATATTATGAAAATTCAAGCAGCAGTATCACACAGCACAGGCGAACCATTGAAAATTGAAGAAGTTGAATTAGCGGAACCCGGTGCAGAAGAGGTTCTGATTAAAATTGTGGCAACAGGTGTATGTCATACCGATGCAGAATCAATGAACGGAAGGGGAGCACCATTCCCTGCGGTACTTGGCCACGAAGGAGCTGGAATTATAGAAAAAGTAGGTTCCGGTGTAACGAATATCCAGCCGGGAGATCATGTCGTACTTTCTTATGCCTACTGTGGAGAATGTTCGCAATGTTTAAAAGGTCATCAAAATTTATGTGAAAGAACGGTAGAGCTGAACTTTGGCGGTAAATCAAGAGATGGTAAAAACCGTATTCATCAACATGATCATTCGGTGTCCACTTTCTTTGGTCAGTCTTCTTTTGCAACCTATGCCATTGCAAACAAAAATAATGTAGTGAAAGTAGACAAGGACGTTGATCTTGCTTTATTAGGACCATTAGGATGCGGTATTCAAACCGGAAGTGGAACAGTTATGAATACTTTGCGCCCTGAACCCGGTACATCCATTGCCATTTATGGAGGAGGGGCTGTCGGTTTAAGTGCAGTGATGGCAGCTAAGATCATGGGGCTGAAAGATATTATCGTAGTGGATCTTCATCAAAACCGTTTAGAGCTGGCAATAGAACTCGGTGCAACGCATGCATTAAACGGCAAAGAAGTAGATGTGGTGGAAGAGATTAAGAAAATTACTAACGGCGGTGTTCATTATGCCATTGAAACAACAGGTGCAACTCCGGTAATCATCCAATCCATTCACGCATTGCGTGTTTCAGGTACAGTAGCCATCGTTGGCATGGGAGGAGATGTTAAGCTAAACTTCACCAATGATATCTTAATGGAAGGTAAAAAAGTGATGGGTGCAGTACAGGGAGATTCTGTTCCTCAGTTACACATTCCAAAATTAATTCAGTTTTACAAAGAAGGTAAATTCCCCTTTGATAAATTGATAAAATTCTACGATTTTGAAGATATCAATACGGCCTTTGAAGAATCAAAAAGCGGTGTAACGCTTAAACCTGTGTTAAGAATAGCTAAATAAAAAATTTGCTTAAATACTTCTATTTTAAAAATAAAGAACGCACAAACCATGTACATCTGATTTGTGCGTTCTTTATTTAGGGCTTGCTCATAAACTCGCCAGATTCCATTTTTTCAGATTATGGTTTAATA
>ENA-UOUJ01000482-UOUJ01000482.1-activated-sludge-metagenome-genome-assembly--contig:-NODE-482-length-26954-cov-3.702889_pt1 | contig 26954 bp, 23 predicted proteins | sample MGYA00249839_ERZ747224 | MGnify/ENA primary metagenome ERZ747224 (study PRJEB28782, sample SAMN03220277) | activated sludge metagenome | biome: wastewater; feature: sewage sludge; material... | reverse complement strand
CGAACTGCACATGAGCCAGTGCCGCCTTGACCAGGACGGGCATTTTAATTTTCGGATCATGCAAGAAGTTTTCGAATTCACCAAGCACACGCATGAGTTCGTTCACCGGGGGAGGAACAAAGAGCGCGTTTCCGGGACGACTTCCGCCGATCCAATTCTGCGACGTACGGAACTCTCCGGGCTGTTTCAAGTTCCCACGCCCCTTACGCATAAGCTCAGCATGAATTTCCCGGATGAGGCGAAGTGAAAGCGGGAATTCTTTGAGTCTTTCCAGGCCGAATTTCATCGCGGCGACGTAATTTGAAACTTCAACGACGTCGTCCATGGGGGCGCCGGGAGCCGCCGCGTTTTCATACATCAGCAAATCCGAAAGCGACGACTGAGTGCCCTCAATTTGTGACGACAGAATCGCTTCTTTGCGGACGTACATGTATATGAATAAAGACGCATCCGGGAGAATTCGGCTCATGCCATCCAAACGCCCAATCGCGACCACGGCCTTGTCCATGAGAGGGTAAAGGCGGGACAGATCCAGCTCGGGTTGCGGAGGCAACGCTTTCGGAATATAGGCTCAGTAACTTTCCTCGCCGCTCTTCACGAGTTGCCATGCACCGACTCTATCTTTAAACTCTTTTTTCATGTAGCTCTCAAAGGAAGGAAAAAACGTGAGTTATTTTATTTAACTCTCATTTTTGAAAGCCGCAATACTTAGCTAACGTTTTCTTCATTTTTTTTAACATAAACACCTCCAAATCAAATTTAGACGATTTGAGGCATAGAGGCTCAACATGAGACCACTGGTTCCGAACGAACAGGTCGCGCCGAACGCGCAACGCTGCCAAGAGCAATTCCATTCCGAAATCATCAAAGAGGTCGACGCCCTTCGCAAATCGCATGAATGGCTGGTCGTCGGCATGAAAATGAATCCCGTCGTGAAAAACGCCCGCAAATTCATGGACGAGCAAGGCCTCAAATACCACTACGTCGGCTACGGCTCCTACTTTTCGATGTGGAAACCGCGTCTGGCTTTGAAGATGTGGGTCGGATGGCCGACCTATCCCATGATCTTTCACAAGGGCGTTCTGGTCGGCGGCTTCGTGGATTTGAAACGCTATTTGAAAACCTAAGCCCCCTTACGGGCTAAAGACTTCCGGGAGCGGCGGTCTCCATGCGGTAGCGCGATAGATCCAGCAGGCCGGCCTCCGCCGGATCTTCGCGCCGATGTACGTCTTGGATCTGATCAAAGACCGTCCAGAATTCAGGTGAACGACGGCTGAGCGTATATTGTCGGCGGAAGGCCTCGTAATCCCGCTCCAGGCCGATCTTCTGCAGCCGCTTCGAGAAAGCCGGAAGCTCCGTCGCCTCGACGACGAAGATCTCGTTCGGATAAGAGCCCTTCACCCCCGGCAGGATCGTCAGCGTATCGCTTTTGGGGTCACGACGATGCCCTTCCCCAAACATCCACGAGATGTTTTCATGCTCGCGATTGCGGATCAGTGAGTAGACCTGCTTGACCTGATCTCCGCTTTTAAGCGCCAAGACAGAAAACTCCGGCATCCGTTTCGCGAAATAGCTTTTCTCGTGCACCGAGATCGAGGCGATCTCACGCAGCGCCTTCTCCTCGACCGACAAGACGCGGTCGGCGTGGCGGAGTTTTTTGCGATTGAGATCGTCCTGACCGCGAATTCGCTCGGACAGGTGATCAAACACGATCCAATCAATCAACTGCGCATGGACGTTCCCTTTTTCATCAAACTTCATCGCGGCGGGAATGTGCGGGAATTGATCCTCATTGAGCAAATTGATTTTCAATTGCGTCAGAGTGCCGCGATACCAATCTCGTTTTACGTCCAAACGCTTCTGCGGCGGCAAGAAGTCCAGATAGTTGTTCTCGGCCTCCATACGGATCATATCCATGTAGAGCCGGGTCATGGCCTGGTGCTGAACGTCGCCAAACACGTCGAAGTTCACAACCAGATTGTACACCAGCCGCTCGAAAATCGAGTAGTCGAGCATGAAGATGGTGCGCGGCAGATCACCTTGCGCTCCGAAAACGACTTCAGCGTTATCGTCGTGGCGAAACACCGTCAGCATCGCATTCGGGTTTTCACCGTTCCCGTTCCAGACATGCGACAGATCAAGTCCCTTCGGGAAACGCGTTTCGATTTGCCTGGCTTTCAGCGCACGGTAACGGTTACGAAGCTCGGTGATGCCCTGGAAGTCCTTAAACGCACGCACGAGTCCTAAATTCGCATCGAGATTGCCCGGAAGGATCAATAGTCCTTCGGACTCTGTCGCGAATTCGGGGTTAAGAATCATCACGTCTTTCGACGGATCGATGAAGAAGACGAAAAACTGTTCACGGATAACGTTGACCGCGATGCTGCCGTTACAAACGGGACCTTTGATGAAAGTCATGATGTGGTAGCGCGCATCTTCAAGAAGGAATCGGTAACGGGCCGCGACCGGCAGATCCTTAAAAGCCACGAACGGATTTCGCGAAACTTCACGCGCGAAGGAGGGAAACTCTTTCGCCGACCATTTTTCCCGCGCGAAATTGCTCTTGAGCCAATTGAGTTTCTTTTCGCTGATCTCAAATGGAATGTGTTTTTTGGCGACGGTGGCGCCGAGATCCTCGTAGAAGCAGTAGTGCCACTCTTTGACTCCAGGGTCGTCGTTCGGCTGGCGCGCATTCACAGGCGTCACCGCCTGCGAACAAGGCGTCGACGAGCGAACCAGCTTGAGGTAGCCGGAGTGTTTGCCGGGAAACGCAAAGTGCGCGAGGAAGAGATGCTCAAAAAGGTATCGACTGACGAGACGTGATTTCAGATCTTTGGCGTTGAGATACGATTCCCAGTCCCGAACGATCGCTTTTTCTTGGGCGGACAATTTCTCAAGGCTCAGTTTTTCGAGCTGCCCGGGGGCTCCGGCTTCGAGCCACGTTTTGATTTTAAGTTCCTCGGCGACGGTCAGCGCCGGCAGTGCGTAAGGCATTGCGAACTCGGGATGGCTTCGCTCAAGCGCCGTCATCTCGCGGTCGTTCTGGACGCAGACGGTATTCTCACGGACGGTGAGACTCGGATATGTTTTGCGTTGATTGGCGACGGCGATGAGCCGCCAAAAGATCGATTTCTCTCCGCCTTGAAGAACGTCGAAGAACTCTTTCTCGCGCCAAGCGGCGGTCGTTGGGGCGTCTTCGAACATGCGGGTGGGCGCGATCTCATCCAGACGGTCGCCGCGGTAGACGGACATCAGATTTGCACCACGTTGAACGCCGGCATAAGTCTGTAGATTCATCTGACATGGCGATTCGTAGCAGCTGTGACACGAAATACAGCGCGCGTCAAAAATGGGTTGGATGTGTTCGCTAAAATAGCTGGCCGGCACGGTCGAAGGACTTTGCACGGTGGCCATGGCGAGCGCGGCGCCCCACCCCAGAACGAATGTTTGAATCATGCTTTCAGCCTGTCACGCTCGTGCGCGGCGGGCAAAGAAAAGCTCGCTCTGCCAAACGGCAATCGACCACGCGAAGATCATAACGTATTTCATTTTGGAGTGTTCGAAGTTGGCTTCGGTTGAAAAACAGAGTGCTGCGTATCTGGCCGTAAGATTTGTAAACTCCCAATTCTTGAGGGCACCCCAAATTGTCCACTCACTCCGAATATCAAAGTCACCGACCCAAATAACGTTTGATTGAGAGGCTCAAAATGGAATCTGCTTCCTAATTCGTAGAATAATCCATCCTAAGATCCTCAGCATTGTCCCGAATGAAATTGAACGCGAAGTAACAACTCACTCCGACATTCGCACCGAGACTTAGCGATTACTAAGTCACTCAGCTTCATCGCTAAGATCGAGTTAATTTCGGTATCCCGAGGAAACAGCACAAGTAAATGGCGCGGAAATGTTTGACCCAGAATGTAAACCTGCGTTACATCCTGGAAAATAATGAATTTGCTGAAGAGCAAAATCGGCGTCAGCCCGTTTTTACTCTCGCGCTACTTCGGAGAAAAATTGAGCAACGTATCCATCACAGACTATAAGTACCTGCCGAAAGTGCGTCCCTTATCCTCGACATCCGCCGGCAAACGCATGATCGAAATCTTAGATCGCGAAACAGAAGCATACAAAAAATGGGATGACGTTTTTGCGGATACCTTTCTCAAAGCCCAGGAAATTAGGATTTCCAAACCCCAAGCTAAAACTGAACCAACTTGGATAAATGGCTGGTTTCCAGGCTTAGATTCTTTCTCACTTATCGGCATGCTCGCAAAGTACAAACCCAAAAAATATCTCGAAGTGGGTTCTGGGAACTCTACAAAGTTCGCACGTTGGGCTATAGACAATTTCTCTCCTAAGACGAAACTTATTTCGATCGATCCCTTTCCTCGCGCGGAAATTGACTCGATCTGCGATCAGATTGTTCGATATCCACTTGAAGACGTAGATCAGAAATACTTTACGGAACTTGAAGCTGGAGACATCCTTTTTGTCGACAACTCACATCGATCTTTTCAGAACAGTGACGTTACTGTGTTCTTCACAGAAATTCTGCCGGAACTGAATCCGGGTGTTGTTTACGGCATCCATGACATTTTCATTCCCGCTGACTATCCGCCGACCTGGGAATCCCGGTTCTATAACGAGCAATATCTGCTGATGAGTTACATTTTTGGCGGAGCCGCTGGAGACAAGATAATTTTCCCTACCGCGCACATTACAGGAAAATTCGCCGAGCTGTTGCCAAAGACAAAAGCTTTTTACGATCAGAATTTACCTGAAGTAGATCGCCACGGCGGAGCGTTCTGGATGGTTAAAGCTTAGAAGGAGATGAGCGGACGCTAGAAAAACGTTCGCTCTGCCAGACAGCAATCGACCACGCGAAGATCATGACGTACTTCATTTTGGAGTGCTCGAAGTTCGCTTCGGTCAGACTACCGAAAACAAAAGCGACCTGGGCGCCGAGACTTCCCAGCAAAAGGCCTTGCGTAAACCAATCGGTCGCCCGCGCGCGCATCACGGTGCGAACGGTTAGGGTGAGGAACGCGATGATTACCGCGATATAGACAACCGCACCGACGACACCAGTCCCCGCCAGAAAGTGGAGGACTTGATTGTGGGCGTGCGCGCTATCGAGATACGCCGGAGCTCCCATCGCGCGGTAGTACTCGACCACGAGTTTCGAGTTCTCGCCGTAGCCGACCCCCAAAATGGGATGATCTTTGAATATCTGCCAGTGTGCGCTCCAAATCCATTCGCGTTCGTCACCGGAGCTGAACGCCAGCGTGAGGCGTTCACCCATCTTTGGCCAAAATGCGATGAGCCCCGGCAGAGCCGTAGCCCCCAGTACGCCGACACCTAAACCCAACTTCCAATTGCGCACGAACGCCATGACGAGTACGGCGGCGGCCATGGCCACCCAGATCCCGCGCGTGAAGCTCAGGATGACAGCCACACCACAGAAGAGAAGCGCGGCAATGAGCCACGGGAGTCGCTTGTGTCCTTCTCGAGTAAGTGCCGCGATGGTAACGCCTGCGAAAAGGCAAAACGCGGTCCCGTAAACGTGACCGAAGACCATGGCGTTCGAGAGAAATCCGCCGGTGCGGATGCCGCCCGACCAGGGCGCCATGTTGTAGTCGGGATTGATCGGATCGCGTCCCAAAAACCAAATACCGATGGCGTAGACCGAACAGAAAATCATAAGGCCCGAGGCCCACGGGATGATTTTGGCGGAGGGTTTGAGCCAACGAAAAGCGCAGACGACGGCGGCAAAAATAAAGAGCCAACGGAACTGCAAAAGGCGGAAGGCCCATTCGGTGTCCGAGAGTGGCGTAAAGACGAAACTGATCGCGACGACCGCAATCCAAACCAAGAACAAAACATCGAAACCCGTCGTGGGAACCAGCGAACGCAACGACTCACCTTGCCGGTAGCGCTGAACGCCGATCACGACGACCGCGATCGTAAGCAAGGTGGCGAACAGATCCATCGCGGACTGGCTCACTAGAATCGAGAACGCGAAAAGTGAAAGGAACCACGCGATCGCCTTCAAAGCTGTACATCCTTGAGGCTATCTACTTCCTCGACTGAAATCCAAATGGGAGCCCCGTTCGACTCAAGTAATCTCTTTTCTTCCGCGAAAATAATAGATTTCCGGAAGATGAATCGCGGAACACCTGCAATTTGGCCAGCGTAAAGATCCGTATGACGATCTCCGACCATAACCGAGCTCTGAAGATCGATGCCCAAATCAATAGAAGCCTGGGACAGCATTCCGCCTTGAGGTTTACGCCATTTCGAATCCCATGCTCCGCGCTGCGGCACTTCACCGGTACTGAATTGATAGTCAGAATCTAGATACGGATTTTTCTCCGCCAAAGGATAAAACGGAGCGAAATACACAGCATCGACGGACACACCTTTGAGGTTTAACAGATCAAACATTCTCTGCGAAACATTGCGATAGTCTTGAAGTTGGATCCAGCCACGTCCGAGTCCTGACTGGTTCGTGACTACAACGGTGGCCCATCCTTTTTGGTTTGCGCTGCGGATGAGCGAAACGCAATCTTCGAGCAACTTTACTTCGCTGACATCTTTCACGTAGCCCGCGTCGGAGATGATGACGCCATCACGATCTAAGAAGAGCGCCGATCGCATCGTCTAGACCGCTGCCTTCCGAGAAGTAACTGACTTCAGCCATTGATCATTGCCTAGGTACCAATCTACCGTAGCGGAGAGCCCTTCTTCGAAATTTCCGAATTCTCGTTTGAAGCCGAGCTCTCTCATTGCCTTGGTATCATCGATTGCATACCTGAAGTCATGACCTTTGCGATCTTCCACAAAGCGAATTTGGTCGCGATAATGTCCAACTGGCTTCGGGCGACGTTGGTCAAGAATTCCACAAATCGCCTCGACAACATCAATATTTTTCCGTTCGGAGTCGCCACCAAAACAGTATGTCTCGCCGGCCGTCCCTTTTTCGAGAGCTAAGAGAACACCACGGCTATGATCTTCAACATGAATCCAGTCCCGGACGTTATTTCCCTTTCCGTAAACGGGTAACTCTCCACCGAGTAGGGCAGTTGTGATCATCCTGGGAATCAGTTTCTCCGGAAATTGTCGCGGACCATAATTATTCGAACAATTTGTCGTGACCGTGTTCAACCCATAGGTCTTATGCCATGCATGTACCAACATATCACTGCCGGCCTTCGTCGCTGAATACGGCGAGTTTGGAGCATAGGGCGTCGCTTCGGTGAACTTTCCTTCCGCACCAAGCTCACCGAAAACTTCATCGGTGGAAACATGAAGGAATCGGAACTGTTTTGAAGCCTGACCAGATTGAACGAACCGTCGGGTCGCTTCCAGCAAACTAAAGGTCCCGTTGAAATTTGTCTCTACGAATACTGCGGGGCCGTTGATAGAATTATCGACATGGCTTTCGGCGGCGAAGTGGACAATGCCCACGGCCCTCGATCGGTCTAAAATATTTCCGACAAGGGACTGATCACCAATATTGCCGTGCACAAACTCAAAGTTATCCCTACCTTCGAGTTCCTGGAGATTGGGACGATGTCCCGCGTAGGTTAGCGCATCCAGAACAATACAGCGATAACCCTTCGCAATTGCGATTCGCACGAATGTACTTCCGATAAATCCAGCGCCACCGGTTACGATGATCGAATTCACGCATGGCCTTTCAAATATTCGGCAACGACATCCGCAGATGGACCGTCAGCGCGTAGACGATGGTTCTCAATCCACAGACAGCGTCCGCAAACTTCTTTAACAAGAGAGTGACTGTGCGAAACCAACACGACAGTGACGCCACGATTTCGAAAGTCTGCAAAGACCTTCTCGCACTTTGCCTGGAATGCGAAATCGCCCACTGAAAGCACTTCATCGACGAGCAAGATATCGGGATCAAGGTGGGCCGCAACTGCAAATCCTAGCCGAGCCGTCATTCCTGTTGAATAGGTCCGAACAGGACGATCAATGAAAGCACCAATATCCGCGAATTCAATAATTTCGGCTGACTTCTCGCGAGACTCTCTCTGAGTCATACCGAGGAGTACAGAATTCAGAATAATATTCTCTCGCCCCGACAAATCCGGATGAAATCCTCCACCGAGTTCCAACAAAGGAGTTACGCGTCCCACGACGTCAACGGTCCCCGAATTCGGTCGCAAAACTCTCGCCATCAGGCCCAGCATGGTGCTTTTTCCAGCGCCATTTCGCCCGATAACCCCCACCGCTTCACCCGGCTGAATTTCGAAAGAAACGTCTTCGAATGCCGTGAATCCCCGGCGAAGATCTTTGTTCTTACCTTGAAGTCCCGAGAGAATTAGGTTCTTCAACCCCTGAGTCATCAGGGCATAGTTTGGATACACTTTCGAAACGTTCTTAAAGCGAATCGCGGCCGTCACAAAACCTCCGCGAAACGCCAATGCAATGTCCGATAGATAAGTGTCGCTACGATGAAAATCGGCACGGTCATCGCGATGAGCATCATGACATGATAGCTATCAAAGTAAGAATCTAGGAAGAGGTGTCTCCATGCGATCACAAGGTGCGCAAAAGGATTCCAAACCAGTACCCACTTGAAGAATTCCGGTACGGATGTCTCAGCGTAGACGATGGGTGTTCCGTAGAAAGAGAACTGGAGAACTAGCGCAACAATTCTTTCGAGATCTCGAAAGAACAAATGCAGCGACGAAATGATGAGGCTGATACTAAAAGTCAATAGAAGCTGACAAATGAGCAGGATCGGAATTCCCCAAACCATGTGCATATTCAAAGGAATTTGATACCAAAGCATCAGCGCGAAGAGAATGGGTAGGCATAGGATGAAGTGAATCATATCCTGGAGGTTATTTACGAGCACGAGAAGGATATGAGGGAAGGGAACCTTTTTGATCAACGGCCCGTTGCCAAGAAAATTCATGGGAGCCGTGGCCAGTGAATTCGCAACCCATTGCCAAACAAACAGACTCAGGATGAGGAATGCTGCAAAGTTCGGAACATCCGAGCGCATGATGACGCCAAATACGAAGTAGAACAGCATCGCCTGAATCATCGGGCTCAAGAGAGACCAGACGTATCCAAGAGTGTACGACTTATATCGGACGCGAAGTTCCTTTTGAGTCAGAACAATCAGAAGATCTAGCAGCCTAGCCCATTGTGAAGGCAGCGCAGCTTGCCCGAGGCTCTGTTGCATCGCAGTCCTTTTTCGAGTATTAAAACATATGCTTAAGGCAAAATATTAAGTAATTCCAAGTCCGGTGACTGTCGAGACCTCATTTCATGCTGCAAAATGTTAGCGCCTCTTCCAGCCTTATTTTACGGCGAGCATTCGAGAGGTCTTTTGGATCTTCTCACCCTCTTCAGTATTCAGCTAAGGAACTGTACTTCGGCCAGCTGACCGGGCGTCATGCAAAAACCATCGAGCATGACTCCAGAAGCTCTCCAGCGGACTACGAGATTCGCTATAAAGACGGAAGCACCCGCGCGTTCGAGCATTTCGATTTCCTGCGAGAGTGGAACAATCGCGGCGACGGAAATATTGGCTTCGGAAGCGGAGTTTTCGACATATCGCATTTTCAACTGGTGAAAGGTTCGTCTTTCGAACCATGGGGAGAAGTCTACGACTGCAGGACAGATTTAAAGGTGTCGGACTATCTCGGAATCTTTCGCACTGCGGACAAACTCACTCTGTGGTGCCTTCGAGACTGTGGGCCCGTTGATGGATTCGACTGGAGCTTCGTCGAAGAATTTGTTTCCCAGCTCGAGGTAGATCGGTTCGGCGGGTCTCCGGTTATTCGCGAAGTTCCCGCAGGATTCCAAGCCGGCGTTTTCATGAGAATTGATTGCGATGAAGCCATTTCGAGTGGCAGACCTTTGTTTGAACTCTACCGCAAAAAGGACATGCCGTTCTCAATGGCGATCAAAACAGAACAGAACATCTCGCATTCCGATTTACAGCTTATGAACGACACATTGGAAGCAGGCGGGAGCGTCGTCACTCACTCACACACTCATGCTTCAGATTGGGGACGTCATGAGCGTGGAGCAAAATTTGAGCTCGAGAAATCCCATGAGATCATGCGCAGCTGGAAGCTGCGCGGCATTAATTTCGAGTTCGCGGTTTCGCCATTTCACCAAAATTCTCTCATGTCCCTAAAAGCTCTATCGAATGCGGGACTTCGTGGATTTATCGGTGGCATCGCATGCAATGATCCAGAATCTCTTGTGTACCGCGCTGGCGTCGCCGCGACAGAGGAGCCGATGGTGACGATCTCTACCCAGTGCATGCTTCACGGAGATTGCTATCATCAGCAAGGCAATCGGCTGGATACAGAAACGAAGGCGCTTAAATCTGCCATCTCCAAGAAAAAGTTATTCGGGTACCTGGACCATCCTTTGTCAGATTACAACTATGGATGGTCATCGGAAGAAGAACGACTGTCCGCTCATTCAACTTTTATCGATGAGATTCAAAGCTTCAAAAAACTTTGGCTTCCGAACCTCGTCGACGCACTTAAGTTCACCAGAAAGAAAAGCCAACTCCAAGTTGAGAGGCGTGCAAATGGTGACTGGAAGGCAAATCCCCCACCTTCAGTTGGCGGCAACCTGAGTCTCGAATTGGCATATAACTCTCAAACGTTCACGGTACCCATATGAGCGAATCAAAACCCAAGAAAACGATCATCATGTTTTCGACGGCAGATTGGGACAACCCTTTCTGGACAAACAAGCAACATATGGCGATCCGCCTCGGCCGCGAAGGATATCGCGTTATTTACATTGAGTCGATTGGGCTCCGTCGCCCCGGCCTGAATGCTTCAGATTTCCGAAGGGTCTTCAGCCGATTAAAACGCCTGACTTCGATGCTCAGGAAGGTCGAGAAAAACGTCTGGATATTTACACCCTTCGTAATTCCGTTTCACTCGATCCCTGGCGTGCGAACATTGAACAAATGGATCTTAAGATCGTCATTTACCATCATTCAAAAAACCTTGGGAACAGACGAGACTTGGGTTTGGACTTACCATCCTCTCGTCATTGACTATCTTAACTTCCTTAAACCCAAATCGCTTATCTACCACAGCGTAGATGATTTAAGCGCAGCACCTCGTTTTCCGAAAGAAGACATACTGAAGGCCGAATACGAGCTACTTCAAATCGCGACCCACATTTTCGTCACGAGCATTAGCTTACGTGAGAAATATCAACAGCAAACCAATACGCCAATATACTACTTCCCCAACGTTGCCGACTACGAACACTTTAGCCTTGCCACGAAGGCTTCAACTGAAGTCCCGGAAGATCTGGTGAAGATCGCTCGACCACGAATTGGATTTATTGGGGCGGTCAGCGGATACAAGGTCGACTTCCACCTCATCGGCAAAGTGGCGCGCAAACGTCCGGAATGGCAATGGATATTAATTGGGAAAATAGGCGAAGGTGATCCGGACACCGATATCTCGCTTCTCGACTTGCCGAATATTCATCTCATCGGACCTCGCGCTTATTCAGAACTTCCGAGTTATTTGAAGGGATTCGACGTTGTGGTGATTCCCTGCAACAAAAATGAATACACGAAGTCGATGTTTCCAATGAAGTTCTTCGAATATCTGGCAGCAGAAAAGCTAATCGTTACTACGGAAATCCCTTCTCTCCGAGACTTCCGAAGTCTGTTTATCGAAGCGCGTGACGAACTCGACTTTGAAATCTCGATTGAAAAGGTTCTCAACAATGAAGTTAAATTTACGGATGAAATGCGGATCACAGCTCAGACGAACACCTGGGAAAATCGCTTAAGCAAAATGCTCTCCGTACTGGGTGAAACTAAATAGTGTTCGGCAAGATAGGGCAGAACTAATGATTCGCTTTGCAAATGCATTCATCCTCTACCCGCTTCTAGAGAAATTCGGGCATCGGGATGTACGCACCAAACTTCAAGAGATTAAACGCTTTGAGCGTTTAACTGCAGATGAAAAGGATGCCTTTCGCAAGAAGAAGCTCTTCGACATCCTTAGCCACTCGAGAAAAAACATTCCTTACTACAAGGACCTTTTCGAAAAAGTGTCATTTGATGAGTCTTCGATCCTAAAAGACATCAGGCACATCGAAAAACTTCCCGTCCTAACTAAAAATGATGTCCGCGAAAATGGTGACCGGATGAGGATGCCAAATGCCCACCACGTTCGTAAAACGGGCGGTTCGACGGGCCAATCCGTCTTTTTCTACTACGACAACGACGGACTTGATTGGGCCGCAGCTCTCAATCTTTGGGCATATGAACTTGCAGGAAACTATCTCTATAGATCGGATTGCCATATTGCTTCGGAGCTGGAATTTCCTCCGCTCCAGGGACGCGATAGAGCCTTAGACTTCCTGAAGCTTAGCGCCCAGAATCGAAAAAGAATCATGATTCGTTCGTTCTCCGATCACGACATGGACGCAACATTTTCTCAGCTGAAGAAATATCGCCCCTACCTTATCCAAGGCCATCCCTCGACTGGATACGCCATTGCGAACTATATTAGAGCGAAGGACTTACCTAAAAAGTCATATTGCAAAGTCTTTGAACCGAGCGGCGAGATGCTTACGGATAAAATGGCTGAAGCGATCTCTGAATATTTGGGATGCAAAGTTGTCAACCGGTACGGAAATGCAGAATTTGGGGTCATGGCGCATTCGCGGCCGCAAGACACCTATAAGAAGCTTCAAGTTTTCAATTCATCATTCCATATTGAAGACGTCGAAAAAGGCCCAATCGTCGTCTCCGGTTTCACTAACTATGCTTTCCCTCTTTTCCGCTATGACACAGGAGACATCGCCAGCGTAAGACGCGAAGGGGAAGATACGTTCATTCACGAAATCCAGGGCCGCATCCACGATCTCGTACGTATTGAAGATGAAGACTACGCAACACACTTCATTATGGACTACTTGGATCATAAAATCCGAGGCATCCGTGAATTTCAGATTCTTGTCAGAGACGAGAAACCACCTCTGCTCAATATCGTGCCAGAAAATGATGGGGACAAAGATCGAATTCGGACTGCCTTGAAACAACGTTGGCCCAAAGGGCTGGACATTGATTTCATTCCCTATGGAGAACTTCAAACTGTTGGGTGGCGGCAAAAATTCCGTCACGTCATCGATCAAAGGAAAAACAAGTGAGCCTACGCGTATCGTTCAACACTTGGTCTGGTGCATTTTTTAGTCCCGGTGGCGGCGAAGTCCAACTCACAAAAACTTTCGATAAAATCGGCCGCTTCGGCGTCGATGCCGACCTCTTCGATCAATGGAAGCCGAACCGCGAAATAGACGTATTCCATCAGTTTTCTATTCAGAGCGGGGTTGAATATCCGATGCTGGAGTACAAAAAGCTCGGAAAGAAAATCGCGCTCTCCACAATCCTGTGGGCGGAGTACCCGAAGACAAGCGAGCACTACTGGTACCTACATCGAATTCTAAATATCCCGGATATTCTTTACACCAATTCAGACCTCGAATCGCAAAAACTCTCAAGGGCGTTCGATGTCGACTTGGGAAAATTTCACCGCACCGTTAATGGCGTTTCCGATGAGTATTTGACGTTGGATACAGCAAAGAATTTTCGGGAAGAATATAACGTAAAAGGAAATTTCATTCTCTCGGTAGCGAACATCGACGAGCGCAAAAACACTAAGCTACTTCTCGAAGCCTGCCGACAATTGAACAAACAGCTCATAACTATCGGACATGTCCGCTCCCCGGATTATTACGAGAAACTAGACACACGCGGAGTCCAGTTTAGGCATCTCGGACCGATCACCGACACTGAAGTGCTCAAGTCTGCGTATCAACAGTGCGAACTTTTCGCTCTTCCGAGCTTGTGCGAGACCCCTGGCATTGCGGCCCTTGAAGCCGGTTCACAGGGCGCTAAGGTCGCAGTCACAAGTGAAGGTGCCGCAACAGAGTACTTTGGCGATCTCGCGACATACCTTAACCCTCTCGACTTGAATGATATCGTTCACGGGCTCGAAATCGAAATTTCCACCCAACGCAACGCAAGCTCAATGCGTGCGCACGTTACTGAAAACTACACCTGGACCCATGCAGCCGAGCAGTGCGCAATGGGATATCGAAAGACCATGGCTAAAGTTTAGAGATTTCGGTGAGTGCGTTCACGTAGCGTATTCCCGCGGCCAGAACTGAATATTCAGTTTCGATCAGAACTCGCCCCCTCTCCGCAATTTCTTTTGCTTCACTCGTGTTTTGGAATACCCGCTTCATCTGCTGAGCCGCGTCCTCCACTGAAGCATCAAACCAAACCTGGTCTTTCGAGAACGAATACTCCCAAGAGTTTACGCCAACTTCAGAACCCGAAACAAGGTATGAGGTATTGGCATCACAGAAATCCAGGTTACCACTGTAGGCCGAAACGATCACGGGCTTACCCAGCAGCATCGATTCGGCGATATTGCGGCCCAGCCCCTCCGAACGATGGAGAGAAACGAAACAATCCGCACTGTGTACCAGGTCGAACAACCCAGTACGCGTCAAAGTCTCGGAAACAACAGAGATACGAGAGTCCGCGGCAATTAGCTCATGAAGTTCTCTAATCACTTCATGTTCAGGAGAGGCATTCATCATTTTCACAACGAGAGCGACGTCGCGATTCTCACGGGGGAAGGCAAGCTGGAACGCCCGAACAGTCGCAACTGGATTCTTGCGATAGACTGACGATAGACCGTCAAAAGTTGTGAGGAAACGGAACGGACCCGTCTTGTTGGGGGCCCTGGGACGAAGATCATCATCCGAGATCTGTACCGCAGGGCGAACATGAAAAATTCGCTCTCTAGGGAAATACGGACTGAAAGCGTCGTAGATGTATTTCGAAGACGCAAAGAAATAGTCCATCGATGTCAGTGCAAAAATACCCTCTTCGGGCCAACGAGAAAGCTCCCAGGGGCAAACGCCTACCACTCGCCGATTAACAACATTCCCCTTAACCGCATCGAACGCGTAATAACGATACTGCGTTGAAGCATCAAGATAAACCAAGTCGATTTGGTTCACCGGCTCTTCGACAGTATGTTTCGCATAACCAAGTTCTACCTGTTTAGGCACCGGAGGTAATCGCTTTGCAGCATCGATGATGACGAAAGGAACTTGCTGCAATTGCAGCGCATCCGCCGCGACTCGGATATCTTCCCCAATTCCAATTTCAGTTTTCGGCCATCCAATCAAATTTACAGCAAGCTCTCCAGTCACGGTCTCGAGAGTACTTTTCCGTAATCCAGAACGCAGATAAGCCCACGTCAAGTTTCTCTCTGCAGCCTTTTCTCGAACCCATGCAGGGATCTCGAACTTAAAATGCCTCGAGTAGAACTCAGTAACGAACCATGCGAAAAAGGACTCTTGGCCCGTGGTCGAATTCAAATCATATCTTCTCTGCAGATCTGGAGACGCATGCAGAATATATTCTGCGAACCTGCAAACACCCACCGAAGCGGCACCGGGCAATGCAGGTTCTGAAAGAGCCCGCATTTGCCAATCTGAGTACTGGAAGTCATTGAGCGCTGGAGCTTTCCAACGACAAAACCACGACATGGCCTTTCTTATATCGTGAATGTTTCCGGCAAGGACGCCCGGCTTCAATTCTCCGTTATTCAAAGCCAAGGCCTCAATGAATCGACTGTAGCCTAACTCTTTCGAGTCTTTGGATCTCTGAGAGGGAAGGTCAAACACGTCAGAAAGCCACGACGGCAATGTCACGTTTCTAAAGCGCGGAAGAATCCATAAATAGAACCAGCCAAGTGAATGCTCTTCGCTTTCCGCACCGATTGACTTATCGAACCAGAGCAGAGCCGCGAGAAGTTTCGGAACTGCAACTTCGTTTCCCTGAACGATCGAACTCGCTCTCTCGAACAGCCAATTCTGCAAATAATGAGGCAGTGAAATCGGCTCATTCGCCAGACGCTTCATTCCGTCATAAATAAACGAGATCAAATAGAGTTCGAATGTAGCGTCGGGATAACTGGCCTTCCAAACTTTGCGAAAGAATTCGCCGCCCATCAGATTATTTACGATCTCAACAAATCGCGGAACTTCAAACCCCTCGAACTGAGCTTTTTCAAAAAGGGCCGGCATATCCTCGGGCCGGAAAGGAATCGGATTCGCCGCCATCCGTTCGGCAATAAAAAAATTGTAGATCAACGCGACTTCGACTTCAGAGAATTCATCTCTAAATTTTCCAGAATACATCGCTACTTCTAACGCGACCAAATTGCGGGCGAGGATCTTATGTTCAGACATCATTCAGCCTTTTTAACAGTCTCGATGTTTTACCCATATCGGCATAGATGATCGGAATATCCGTCCCCTGACGACTTGAAAACTTACTGGGCATTTCATCGATCGCCGATATCGGTATTCCGGCAGCCGAAACTAAATCTTCGAGCAATTTCCGCATCGCAATGGGGCGCCCGCTTCCCACATTGTAGACCTCACCCTTCTGACCGTATTTTGCTATCGCCAGAAGCTGATCGAATAGAGCGTCCATGGAGATATAGTCGCGCTGACTTTGCAAACTACCAAACTCGAGTTTATCAATTTCACCAGCCAGATATCTTCGAACCTGCTCTTCGGCGCGTCCTACAAAAAGTTTTTGCGAGAAGCCTTTACCTAAGACATTGAAGACACGAGCAATAACTACGTCTGTGCCTTGAGTCCTTGCGTAAAACTGCGCCAAATGGGTTTGCACAGACTTAGTAAAGCCATAAACTGAGATTGGCGAAAGCGGCCTGTCTTCGGACACAGGATTCATTTCTTGGGAAACGACGCCGTACTCCGCAGCACTCCCGAATACTACGATACGAGACTTAAGGCCTAGAGCCGCGACACTTTCTAAAATCAAACGACAGCTGAACGCATTCACATCCAAATCGGGCTTCAGATCATTTTTGAAGCTTCCTGAACAATGGAAAATCAGATCTGGACAAGATTTTTCGATTAACGAGTGAACATCCGATGCAACCGTAAGATCGGCAGCGATGTAATTTGTATTCGGCTCACCAGAGCGGCTCGTCCAATAGACGTTTTCGCCATAATGCTGACGAAGTTTAGGAAGTAAACTTCGTCCCAATCCGCCTGTGGAACCCGTTAGGAGAACCCTCATCCGAGGCCAATCCCTAATTTCCGTGAAATCTCATCAAAATTTTCGTTCGCGTTGATGTAATCGTCTGGCCGGCCAATATCGAGCCAATATCCATCGAATTTTTTGATCGAAATCGGGTTCTTGTTTTTGATTCCATCCAGCATGAGGTTGTCGAAACCGTAAGGTTTGCCCACTGGAAGTTTTTCGATCACTCGCCGATTCAAGGCATAGATCCCCATACTCACGTCAAAATGATAAACAGGTTTTTCGTGAAATCCGACGAGCTGTTGATTTTCATCACAGGCGAGAACACCAAAATCAATCTTCACTTCACGTGGGTATGCAGACACGGAAACATCCGTATCCGACTGACAGTGATTCAGAAAAAAAGATCTGAAGTCCAGATTACAGAGAATGTCGCCATTCATAACCAAAAAGTTTTCCGGAAGGTCTTTGATCAAAGTCAAAGGCCCGATCGTACTAAGTGGGACTTCTTCGAAAGAATAGTCAATTTTGAGATTCCATCGCTCGCCCGTACCAAAGAACGCCATGATCAAATGGGAAAGGTGGTTAACGGCCATAGTAATGTGAGTAAACCCCGCACGCGAAAGCTGCATAACCACGATCTCTAAGATCGAATATTTACCGCCGAGCGGAACCAGGGGCTTGGGGAAAACAGTCGTATAAGGCATGAGGCGAGTTCCCCTACCGCCCGCAAGAATAACTGCACGCATGTGAGCCTCCTTTAAATGTTGTAGAGCCAAGCTTTGTAACGGCTCAAGTTCTGAGGTTCACGGAACCATTTCACAGTTTCGGCAAGACCACGTTCCATGGAGTATTCTTGCTTCCAAGACGTGAGATTTTTAATCTTAGTCGCGTCTCCGAGTAGGCGATTCACCTCCGACTTTTCGGGACGCAGTCGATCTTCAGTCGTAACGATTTTAGCCTTCGGATTAATTTCGTTAATTAGAATCTCGGCAATACGTCCAATCGAAATTTCCGTACCCGATGCAATGTTCACTTCTTCGCCCACGGTCTTGTCTGACTCCGCAAGATGAATGAATCCCGACGCCGTGTCTTTCACGAAATTGAAATCACGAGTCGGCGTCAAACTACCCAAATTCAACTCATCTTTCCCAGACAGGAGCTGCGTGATTACGGTCGGGATAACGGCCCGAGCACTTTGACGAGGACCATACGTATTAAAAGGACGAACAATCACAACCGGTGTGTCGAAGGAACGATAGAAGGACTCTGCAAGGCGGTCTGCCCCAATTTTGGTGGCACTGTAAGGAGATTGCCCCTGGAAGGGATGCTTCTCATCAATCGGTGCGTACAAGGCAGTCCCGTAAACCTCAGATGTCGAGGTCACGAGAACTTTCTCGATCCCAAAATCTTTCGCTGCTTGAAGGACGTTCAACGTTCCCTTGATGTTGGTATCGACATAGGAATCAGGCGAATGATACGAGAACGGAATTGCGATCAAGGCCGCGAGGTGGAAGACAACCTCACAACCTTTGACAGCCTCGCGTACTCCATTCGGATCGCGAATGTCGCCTTGGAAAATCTCAAGTTTCTTTTGAGTTTCCAACGGCAATGTATCGAGCCATCCCCAGCTGTTGAAGGAATTGTAGTAGACGAACGCTTTCACCTTGCAGCCGTGAGCCAGGAGACTCTCGACGAGGTGACTTCCAATAAACCCATCAGCGCCCGTTACTAAAACCTTCTTACCTGCCAAATTCATTCAGTTCTCCAAATTCACGCTCTGGTGAAATACCGTTTCCGAAATTTTTCTTTCAAATTCTGAATACATGCGCCGGCAATCAAAGCGTTCTTCCGCCAACTCTCGTGACCTTTTTTTGAAGTCCCTCAACAAAGCCCGATCTGCCACAAGTTGACGAATCCTTTGCGAATATTCGTTCACGGAGTTCGAATGCACAAGCCATCCATTCTCCCCATCGGCGATCATTTCTGGAAGGCCCCCAACAGAAGACGCCAATATCGCCGTGCCGGATGCCATAGCTTCCATTATTACGAATGGACGCCCATCCACAGTAGACGGAAGCACAAGAATATCGAATGACTGAAGGTATTGAGCAACATCATCCACAATTCCGAGATATTGGAACTTTGTATTCACCGAAAGCCCAGCGGCCATCTCTTTTATCTTAGCGGCTAGATGCCCGCCACCGGTCATCTGAAAACGTACATTCTCCAGATCACTACAAGCTTCAGCAATTTCGAGAAACAACTCAGGATTCTTTTCGACTGATAACCGACCAGAGAATCCAATCAGGACATCGGCATCTAGTGCTGCCAATTGATCATCGCCCATACCGTGCGAACCAACCGGTTTGTATTCCTCCAAATTGACACCGCTTGATACTTTGCGGACTTTAGATTCGGCCCACCCGTTTTCCTTAAACCAGCGGCTCACGTCGTCATTCTCTGCCAAAACTGCATCGAAATAGGTGCGAAACTCGAGATGAGACTTGGTATGTCCTACAACATTGAAGAGAAAGTCGATGGCGCAAATGCCGAAGAACTTTTCTTTGATACGCGGAAGCGCCTCATAGAGAACACGACTTCCGGCGTTGATCACGCATGAAATTTTCCGGCTATAGATAAGGTAGTCTAAAAATGAATTGTATTCGTCCGGTTCAAGGAAGTTCGGTAGCATATAGAGCTCGTCCGTATGCTGCTGAATCCAGCTCGAAGTGTCTCCGGATTCGGGTGATTGTACCTTGGTGGTAACTACAATAACTCTCCAACCTGTTGCCGTTAAGTGACCGACAAGTTCACTCATCAATCTTTCAACGCCGCCGACAAGCAACCATGGCAATGCTAGCAATATCGTTCTCTCGTTGAGATGACTTGCATTCGAGTTACGCAAGAGTTCGTTGTCTTCTTTTGCCGGTACATTCTTTAAGAATCGGTTGGCTGTCGATCTCTCGAAAGCATCCGGCGTAAAAAGGTGGGCACTCCGATTTAAGATATAATCGCGCTGCTGTATCAGCGTCGGATTCTCCGGCGAATGACTCAACGAACCCTTGGGATGAATTCGATAATTGAGCAAGTACTCACGAGTAATATTGCGAATTCTCGCACCCATGGCCGATGACCTCATCCACAGATCCCAATCCTCGGCGATATGGTCCTTTCCAAGGCCGACGTCGTGAAACCCACCGGTCATTTCCCAAACACTTCGCGTGAAGACGGCGCACGTGTGAACGTGGTTGCCTTTCGTCATAAGATCTAGATCCGGGAACTGGTTAATCGTGTATGTTCCCGACTGCGCCCCGACGAATCTCAGACCGGTCGAGATAATGTCATAGCCATACGTTTCCATCATGAAGATGGCCTTTTCGATGTATGTTGGCTCTAACGTATCATCTGCATCGAGGCAGCAAACGTATTTCGAGCGACTTCTCTCGATTCCAAAGTTTCGATTTGAACCGACGAGGTTCCGCCCCTCACGGAAATAGACTCTGACTCGTGAGTCCGAGACGCCCCTCAATACCTCGATCGTCTCGGATGATGTCGATCCGGCGTCGACAACGATAACCTCAATATTTTTCAACGTCTGCCGAAGAGCACTTTCAATCGCCGCTACGACAAACTCACCGTAATTGTAACAAGGGATAACGATCGTACAAATCGGCGCGTCTTGATTAGTAACCATGAGTTTCCCGATGTTGAAGGTCATAAACTTTTGTCGACAAGAACTCTCGGACCAATTCATCCACTGAGTCGGCTCGGCTCTCTAATTTTCCTGAGGCTATATTTTCGTAAACCCTTACGTAATGCCGGACCAAGTCTTTCTCGTGATAAAATTGATTCATCCAAGAACGGCTACGCTCCCCAATTCTCGACACAAGAGGAAGATTTTGGGAAAGGTCACGTAAGATCGGATTTAGCGTGTGTACATTCGAATTAATGAAGGGGATTTCGATTGATCCGGTAAGCTTCACAAGCATGGCCATCGTTCGTGCATCCAAGTTAGCAATTGTTGCCCGACCTAACGCCAACCCCTCCAATCCGGAAGTATGAAAACTTCCAGATACTACTTCATCGATGATCACATTACGGGAAGCCTTGCGACGGATGTAGTCGCTGAAATTGGACGTCTTTTCCTCGATTCGAAACTTAAGGACTTTCGTTCGATCTAGCTCTTCTAGAATTTGAAAAGTTTCTTTAGATCCTTTACTTGCCCATCGACGTTCTGAGACTAAAAAATCGTTCGAAGGAGAGAAACTTACTTCAAGCCCATGATCGTAAGCTTTCGCGGAACGGCCAATTGCTGAAAGCCCCTCCACATCCGTCAGCAATGGAACTGGAATAGCTTGGGGATAAAATCTTTCGTGGTATTGCGCATTGACTAGGTATTCGACGCCTTCCTCGTTAAGGAAGTTTTCAATGCCCGGAAGTCCGACCTTTTCAAAATGGCCTGGCTCAGATGCGAACTGCCGAACAATCGGTTTTCTACGACCATTTTTTTTCTGCTTAGTGAAGTCGATCCCGAGTTGATTATTGGTCAAATCGACAACTTGGTGGAGATGAATAATGTCAGCGTCATCAACGACACTTCGAATCTCGTCGATAGGGCTACGACCAAGAACTAGATCTTCCTGAAAGGACATCCCGGGGGGAGAGTAGACGTTGAAATTTACCAAGCGCGCACGATGATCCGTGTAACGATTAATCGAGTTTACGATTTTGATCGCGCTGCCGACGACGGACGTAAGCGCAATGTGCACGATGTTCATGATCAGCCCCAAAACACTAGGTCGTCGCGATTTCTTCGCAATTAGAGTTAGAGGAATTTACGTCGGCAAAACGCGTTTTTCAATGCACATTGAAATACAACTGTTCGAAACCGCTATATCCAAAGTCCTTGATACTCTCTCGAACTACGGAGAGATGCCATCGTGGAACGCCCCTTCGTGAGGACCGAGAGGATCCAGTTATGAAGCCGATCCAACAACACACGACTGGGCGCGCCGTAGTGAGCCAGGTAAATGGCATACTGCTGGGCAAATCGATATCCCGTAATGGTGATGAAGTATCGAGAGTACGATTCACGATAAGCAGCTACGTGAGCGAGGTCAGACGCATAATCACGCACGAAGTCAAAAAAGATCTGAAGACGAGGCTTACGCCGCATCTTCAATATCTTGATTGCGGCAACTTCTTCCCTAAAGAATCGCTTAAATACTTTGAAATTGGTTTCATCATGAAGATGATAAACTACTGCGTCAGAGACGTAGGCGCCAACAGCGCCAAGCTGATGTATTTTACGAGCGAAATCAAGATCCTCAAGACCTGGTAAGTCTTCGCAAAATTCCACTCTCTCCCACCAGCTTTTAAGAAACGCTGAATTGGCGTTGTTCATCATCGGCTCGTTGAGTCGCCGGCTGGAAATTAAGGGGAACACTTTCTCGAAAATTCTGCGCTCAGAATATCTAGTCGAGGGATGATTTGGGCGTTTTTCATCAATGCCAATCTGTCGTCCATAGGCATAAGCCAAACCGGAGTTATTGAATGGCTTCAAAAGATTTACGAGCCAATCTTCCGCAGTAGGAATACAATGAGCACTCAGCGCAACGATAACTTCCCCTTCAGCAGCGGCAATTCCACGATTCAAAGCACGCCCGTAAGTGAAGTCCTCTTTTTTAATATGAAGGATTTTATCGACATCGCCCTCAACAGCGATCTTTACCGTGTCATCCGTGGAACCTGAGTCGACCAGAATTATTTCAAATGCAAAACTGCACTTTTGATTCTTAAGCACAGCGAAAAGCTCGCGAACATACCGTCCTTCATTGAGGGCACGCACAACTATTGAGCATTTTATCGTCTTCTGTACTTCGCTCATTTAGACCCTCAGAAATATCTTAAAAGGCGAACTCCCGTCAATCGAACTGCTTGAAGCCTTTTTCGCGTAAAACCACTCACTTCTCAGTTCTTTTTCGTTGCTAAGTCCGATACATACGAGACTTCGCCTGACGGGAGACTATGACCTATGATGATCAATCACGGCGCCGAAATCGATAAGTTGAATCGCCTAAATCTCGATAAATTGAATTTTGGCTGTGGCCCCAACCCTCTTCCAGGCTGGGTCAACATCGATGGCGGAGATGGAAAGGTCTGGACCGCTCCTTCCGCCGCGGAAATCGTAAAACTGGACGCATTCGACGCTGTGCGCCGCATTCCAGAAGGCAGCGCTAGATTCATCTTCTCGGAGCAGTTTTTCGAACACTTTGACAGGCCAACGGCAATTCAACTTCTCAAGGAGTGGTACCGCATTTTGAAGCCCGGAGGAGTTGTTAGAATTCAAACCCCTGATCTGGAAAAAGAAGTGCTCATGTATCTCGATAAATTGGAGGGGGTGAGCTGGGAGAAGGATGTTAAACCGAGGCGCATCCGACAGTTGGGTGAGAGCAAGGAGTCATATTGCAAACTCGAAGCGAATGAGAACTACACGCCTGCGATCCTGCTGAACAACGGAATGCACCTTGATGGCCATCTGTTCCTTTATGATTTTGAAACGCTCGCACAATCTCTGAGAGTCGCCGGCTTCCAATCCATTCTAAAAGTTGAGTTTGGAAAGTCGACTCATCAGGAACTCAGCGGAATCAATCTTCACGATGGAGGCGATTCGGGACGGCATTGGATTCCGAAAGTCGTTCTCGAAGTCGAAGCCCAAAAACCTTTTTGAATAATCTCGGGGGGAGCATGTTTATATCTTTCTTTCTTCCGACAAATGTGAAGCACTCACAGCTTGAATTCGTGATGTTTCAACAACTCGGAAGATTTCAATCCGACGAAATCCATTTCATCGCACCGCAATTCTTTTTTGGAGATCCAAGCACAGCAACAATCGAACGCCATTTTGTTTCCGCGGAATATCAGAAGGTCAGAAAATTCGTAGTTCCGACATTCCAGAAAGTTCAAAATGCGAATAAGTCCATTATACCGGACGAGCTTTTCTTAGAACTTCGAGCTCAGCAGCTCACCGAAGATCGCACGCACGGTTTCCTGCAAGAGCATAACTATCCACCCTTTACGAGCTGGCTTGTACGGAAATTTAAAAAACTTTTAGCCAACGGAGAAAAAATCGAGGCGATAATGACCTGGCGAGATTGCGAGAGCCTTAAGCTTGCAGCAAAGGAGCTCGGAATTCCGGTCATTCACAATGAGTATGCCCACTTCAGAGAGCCGATGTTCGAAGACGCAATCTACTTCGACCTCGAAGGGGTAAAAAAGTCCAGCGCCCCTCACATTGCATTCAAAGAATTTTCTTTGGATGATGAACTCAAGCGTCTGGCGAATCAATTTGCGGAAACTTTTCTCAATTTCTCTCCCGCAAAGAGCTTAGGAACGAAAGTTGGAATTCTTTTGGGTGTGGAGCCCGAAAAGGGATTCAGCGAGAACCTTACACCTACTGACCTGATCGTAATCGCGGAAAAAATTTGTGCGGGCTCAGAAGTTCTCATTCGTCGGCACCCGTGGGCTCAAAAGGTTACTTATTCCGGATACGAATATGACGAAACCAATAGCCTCGAAAAAATCAAAAAGGAATGTCATACCGTTGTCACGGTCTACTCTAATGCGGGACTCGAACTTATTCCCTCGGGACTTCGCATGATCTACCTGGGACCGACACCGCTCACGTTCCTTTCCGATATTGCCTCGGTAGACGAGATGAAGCTCAAATTAGGATTCTTTGTGATGACCTATTTGGTGCCCGGCGATTTCCTCTTCTCTCCGGTGTATTACCGCTGGCGCCTGACGAAACCCTCTCAGCGAGAGATCGCCATGAAGCATTTAGAATATTGGGAGAAGAAGCGAGAGACTAGTACGGGCAACCCCAGATTATTTCTTCGAGAAGGATCGGGGTTAGAAATGGGGCCGTATAGACCCCAATTGACTTGAAGAAAATCAGTTTGGTTTTCTCAGACCATAGTTCAGCGCAAAAGGACCATGCCCATACGTATTCTCCGGAATTACGCCACCAAATCCTTGAGTATAATATTCAACTTGAAAGCCGATATCAGAAAAGTAGCTATCACATATTTCTTTCGTCAGAAGTAACGGGTGCATCTCATCCGCTACGTCATGAGAGTCGAAAGACAAGAACGCGTAACCCCCCGGCTTAAGGTACGCAAAGATATTCTTCACGATCACCTCGAAATCGAAACAGTGATCCAATACATTGATCGAGATTACGAGATCCGCAGCCCCAACACATTCCGGGATCAGGTTCTCCGCAGGCTCCGAAAAAACCTTATAGGCGTCTTTAAGATCGCTCCAGGAAATTGTGTCCATGAACTTACTTGCGAGCGGCTCAACTGCGATAATTTTAGCTGACTCGAAATATTTCGTGCGAAGTTTGCTACCAGCCCCGAGATCTAAGACGACTTTGTTACTGTAGCTCGTGGGCGTAAAACCGAAATAATCAAAAAGCTTATGGGTTTGCCCCATAAAATCATCTGACTGGCGCCACTTATTGTTCACGTGATAGTCAAACTCGCCAGTTTGAGCCAACTTCTCCCACTGTTCTTTATCCGCCTTGAGTGCAGTCGAAACCGTTTCTTTTTTCATCATATACCTTCCACATTCAGTTCAAAAAAAACCTTACCTATTCGAGCTCGATCAATCGAGGGATGGACCTCGACCTTTCACTTCCCCAGTTCAGGCTCCAACGAACCCGTCCGCAGCGTCGCCGGGTTGATCGCGGCAAGCGGTACGTCGTCGTGGGCGACGAGGTAGCGACCGCCGACCGGGCGCCACTCGGGGGCGTTCAAGCGACGGGTTAAAAGTTCCGGTGAGCGGTAGAAAATTGACGTGCAGGATGTGAACGCATTGATCGGCGGAAAGCCCGAGAAGTCGATCTGGATAAAACCGCGATCGCGCAAAAGCTTCGCGCAGTTGGGGTACCACTCCAGATTATCCAAGATCACAATCCCGCGTGCCGTCAGGCGATCGAGCGTCGCCTCCACGCACGGGTAACGAACGGCGCCGTCCACCACGACGACATCGAACTGCCCGCCCGCCGCGATGATCTCGCCCGGATACTGGCGCTCATCGGGGCAGAAGGTCACCTTCGCGTTTGGCGGCAGACTTCCCTGCAAACGCTCGGTCCAGTCTTTCTCGCGCTCCACCGAACGGACCTCTTTCGCCTTCGCCGCCCAATAGTGAGTCGATGCGCCGGCGCCGTACTCGAACACCCGACAATCTTGGAAATCGAGTGCGTCCAAAAACTCTATGCACGGATAAGTCAGCCACGGCACCGGGCGGCCCTTGCCGTCCGTGCAGAAACCGTTCTCGATACGACTATGGCCGTGGCCACCGTTGAAGATCGAATAGAAACGAACCAGCGTGATGAGCTTGCGCGGAATCAATTTCTTAAGCACGCGCGCCTCCCAGAACGACGTCCACGATCGCTTTGGCACTCTGGCCGTCACCGAACTTCGTGCCGAGCGGACGTTCCGACGTTTTCGCCAGGAACTCGCGGGACTTGGCGAGGATCGCTTCCGTCTCTGAGCCGACTAGTTCGCACTCACCAGGCTCTAAAGCTTCGGGGCGCTCCGAGCTTTCACGCAAGACCAGCACACGCCGACGTAACGACGGTGCCTCTTCCTGCACGCCGCCCGAGTCTGAAAGAATCAGCGAAGAGCGCGTCATCAAATAAACAAAATCGGGATAATCCAAAGGCTCGACGATACGAACTTTCGAGCCCTTCAGAATCTCATCCGCCGCCTCGCGCACCATCGGGTTGCGGTGAAGCGGGATCAGGACG
>ENA-UOUJ01000481-UOUJ01000481.1-activated-sludge-metagenome-genome-assembly--contig:-NODE-481-length-26971-cov-40.458909_pt1 | contig 26971 bp, 18 predicted proteins | sample MGYA00249839_ERZ747224 | MGnify/ENA primary metagenome ERZ747224 (study PRJEB28782, sample SAMN03220277) | activated sludge metagenome | biome: wastewater; feature: sewage sludge; material... | reverse complement strand
GAAAACTACCCGCCACCCTCACACAAAGCCCAAACAGCACGTCCAGAAGAAAGCCGCCCAAAAAAAGCGACTCCCCCGGCAACCCCGCAACCCTTTAACCCAAAACTCAAAGCTCAAAGCTCAAAGCTCAAAGCTCAAAAGAGCAGATGCACGCCGTTTAAAAACCCCGACCAAGGGTTTAAAACCAACAATATCAATTTGACACATCTGCTATATTTTTCCGACACAGGCCAAGGCACCACCCTTCATCAGCCCTGCCCCGATGCAGCAACAATGAACGCCCCACTCTAATCAAACTGTTTCCTCTACCTCAGGGGCCATCCAGTGCAAACAATATCTCGCGCCTTCAACACCTGCTCAACAATGAAACCAACAAAACTGTGTGCCGCCCTGGCGCTTGTCATTGCCCCACTGTCTGCTCAAGCCCTGGAAGACAGAATCATAGAAAACGCCTCGGGACGCCCCGTCTTTATCGCGCGTTTTTTTGAAATTGGCGATGGTCCGTTCGACAACCAGGGCAATACATCCTACTGGAGCTGGCAAGGTCATGAAGCCTACAAAAACGAGATCGTTGACGGCTTGGGCTATTGGGCTGAAATACTCCAGACCCAAGGTAACAATCCTCCAAGCATCGTCAATATAGGTACGAGTAATGTGTCGGGCAACGCCTACGGTGGCTCACCCGAAGCCAATGACGGCCAAAGTGCGTTAACGCAAATGCAGCAAAATATCTTCGGCCTGACGCCAGCGGCAGGCACGCTGCCATTAGGTGGGCATGGGTTTTTTGGCCTGGGCACAGACGACTACGCAACAAAACCGACGCTTACACAAACACCCCAGACCGGTAAAGACAGCGTACTCCTGACGGCCATTCACGAAGTTGCTCATGGCCTGGGTATCTTAAGCAGCGTAGAAAACAGAGGCGATGACCATGACATACGACCGTATTTCACAAGCCAGCTGAGTAGCTGGACGCAACTGCTAAGGGACGACAACGGTAATCCAGCACAGGCAGGACAGAAAGTTCTATGCAATGGCTGCAACACCTCTTACGACCCTGATGCCTTCGATCTGCGCCAGGACAAGGGTTTCCTGGTCGGTGCCAATATCGAGCAAGTCCTGGCTGGAGGCCTGCAGGGCGTGCCCGTCAAGATATTGGGGGAAAACGGCGACGTAGATGACAACTTCATGAGCCACATCGAACTTCGAAACAGCGTCATGAGCCACCAGAATTTCCGTAACTATTCGGGCTTCATGGAAGCTGAACTGGCCGTCCTGCAAGACCTGGGCTACACCATTGACCGGGCCAACTTCTTCGGGCGCTCGATCTACGGCGATGGCCTGAAACTGGTGAATACACAAGGCTTCTTTGCCCGCAATGCCCAGGGCACCCACTACCTTCCAGGTCAGTACAACCAATCCACTTTAGGCTTGGGCCTGCATATCTATGGCAGCAATAATCAGGTCCGACAAGCCGCTGACCTGCTGGCAGCAGGATCAGGCGGTGCAGGCATACGGGTCGATGGCCAGAACAACACCCTTGTCATCGACCCAGGCGTCAGAATCTACGCAGATGGTTTGAACGGGCGAGGCGTTCAATTTGCCTATGGTCGCGGACACACACTGGTTCATCGCGGCGATATCCAGGCTAGCGGCCCTCAGGGTGTAGGCCTGCGTTTTGATTTTGGCACCAACTCGCTAGGCAACGAGACCGAGCGACGTGGATCCTACATCCGCAGCAGCGAGGGCAGCAATGAAGCCCTGCTCCCCGAACTGAACGGCCCCCTGGTTCAACAAGCCGACATCAGCGGGCGAGTTGCAGGTCAAGAAGCGGCCATCCTGATCTCTGACAATGCCTACGTTGAGCGCATCAACCTGATGCAAGGCGCACAAATTGAAGGCGATATAGTGTCGCATTACGCAGAACGCGACGACAACAACAAGCTGCGTCTGACTACGCTGTCCTTTGGTCAGGCTGCCAACAAGATGGGCCGCAGCATTGATCAGCCCGATGCCACATTCCACTTGAGCTACGCCGGCAACATCACCGGCAAAGACAATCTGGCCCTGTCATTTGACGGCGGCACAACGCAACTGAACGGCACCTTGCAGGTTCACAGCGCCACCATCAAGGAAGCAGCAACCTTGGGCGGGAATGCCAGTTTCGATCTGGCCAGCGGCAATGCTCTGATTAATGCCGGCACCCTGGCGCCCGGCAACTCCGTCGGACGCATCAATGTAAATGGCAACTTCCAACAAACAGCAACAGGCCGCCTGTTAGCCGAATTTGATGGTAAAGGCGGCCATGACACCCTTGCCGTCAGTGGCCATGCTGACTTGGCCGGCACGCTGCAACTGACGCCCGCCGCCGACTGGTATCAAAACGCCTGGTCCGTCGACACAAACTCGTTTGTGGAAGCAGCCAGCTACAGCGGCAGCTTCGGCACCACTCAAATCGCTTCCGTATCACCCACCTTGCAATTTGACGCCGCTCCCTTGGGTAATGAACGCTATCGCTTGTCGGCCACGCGAGCCAACAATGCCTATAGCCAGTATGGCCGCGACGAGAACCAGCAAGAAGCTGGCCAAGCCTTGTTCAAACTAGCCGCCGCTGGGCCAGCATCCGCACAAGGCCTGTTCCAGACGCTCGACTTCTCCGCTACCGACGGTTCACAAATATCCGCCGCCCTGGACCAGATCTCACCGGCAGGCTACAGCGCTGCAATGGCCGGCTCCCTGATGCATGAGCGCTCGATCATGCAAACCGCCCGCCAAGGCCTGAGCCAAAGTATGCTGCGACCCGGTACTGACTGGCAGGGCTACGCCTTGGTATTCGGTGCCAGTGGCGATCAAAACACGCGCGGGTCCATGCTTGGCTACGATGCCAACAGCTATGGCCTGATCGTTGGAGCTGGACGCGCCCTGGAAACGGCCCCCGACTTCGCCGTGGGAGCGCAGCTGGATATTTCAGACCTGTCGGTCAAACCAGATGCCCCTTACTCCGGCAAGAGCAAAGCCACCGCGTTTGGTCTGGCTGCCCATCTGCAATACCGCCCCGGTGCTCGGGAAGGTCTTTTTGCATTCAGCGGGCTGCGCCTGGGTCTGGAACAAGCCGATATGCGCAGACAAATTGCCATTGGAGACTACCAGGCCACGCACTCGTCCGACTGGACAGGACGCAATCTGTCGATTGACGCCGGCACAGGCTACCTGTGGCAGTTGGACCCATCCTTTTCTGTCGGACCCTTTGCCAGCATGAACTATGCCCTGGTGTCCCGCCCATCGGTCGACGAATCTGGCAATGCGGCCACTCGACTTCACCTGGACAGCAAGCGCGTAGACGCCCTGCGCTCCAGCCTGGGGCTGACGGCAGAATGGAAGCGCGCCCTGGCTGATGGCAGCAACTTGGCCGTGAACGTTGACATTGGCTGGAATCACGAATGGCTGGATCGCGACCTGACTCAAGCTGCCCGTTTCGCCATTGCATCCACAGATACGACGTTCAATACCCGCAATAGCGTACTGCCCCGCGACACGATGAGCCTGCGAACTGGCCTGACCTGGCAACGCAGTGAGCGTCTGTCGATTGGCACCAGCATCAGTTCACAGTTCGGCGGCGGGTATTCATCGCTGCAAGGACAGATGAATCTGCGCTGGGCGTTTTAAAAACAGATGGCCTCACACGGACCTGAACAGCAACTATAAAAAAGCCCCCGAGAGTCGTTCGACTCCCAGGGGCACAGGTCCGACAGCCTGCCCCCAAGCGGCAGACTACCGATACTCGATCAAAGTCCGATCAACTTCATCGCTTCTTCACGCGTTGCCACGGTGGCGTACTTCTGACGCATATCGAACAGATTCGCCTCGTGAGGGCCAATCGCACGGTCACCCACGCAATCCGATACCACCAAGGGACGGAAACCCAGTTGCATCGCATCGACCACGCTGGAACGCACACAACCACTGGTCACGGCGCCAGCAACCAGCAGTGTTTGCACACCACGTTGGGTCAACCAAGCGGCCAAAGGCGTACCGAAAAACGCCGAAGGCACGTTCTTGCGAACGATGAACTCACCGGGCACAGGAGCCAGTTCCGGCACGATGTGGCTGTTGTGCGCGTCTTCGGTCAGACCCAGCATGCCGGGCACTTTGATGCTGAAGATGTTGTTATCAGCACCATCGTCGGCATACACAATGCGGGTGTGAGCCACCGGCCAGCTCTGTTCACGCGCCGTTGCCAACAGCTTCTGCGTGTTCTCGATAGCTTCAGGAATATTGCCGCCACCAAACACGGCAGGATCCGCAAAGCCATTCACCAGATCAATAATCAACAAACCGTAAGGAGCTTTAGGCTCCAGCGTCGACCCAAACCCTTGTTGAGCGTACACCGCTCCTTCATTCGTACTCACCAACGCCTCCGTCCAGTACTTTGCCATCACGCACGACAGCGCGGCCATCCAGGCTGACCGTGCAATTGCGCAAAGGAATATCAATGTGGCATGCGGTTGTGCGCTTGCCCCCAGCTTCATTGTTCGGTCCCAGGGAGAACAGGAAGTTACCCTCGAACGCACGCGCATCCATGCCAATGGTGTTCTCACGCGAGTACAGACCCAAGGTGGACCAGTGAGCGCGTGGCTGCAAACCCCAACCAATGTGGGAAATGGCATAACCTTCGGGATCGTTGAAGGTCTTCATGTATTCGTCCAGCAGCTCGGCTTCGATACCACCTTCAATCTTGGTGGCATAGCCGTTTTCCACGGTCAGAATAATCTGCTCGGTAGAGTATTTCTTCTGTGGCAACAGGATGTCGCCCTTGTCGATCACAATGGTGCCGTTAGTGCCCAGCTCGTTCGGCCAGGTCAGCACAAAACCGCTGGGCCAGTGGTCCCAACGACCGGGCTCATCCACAAAACCGTATTCACGAATCGCCGGGAACTCACCCAGCGGGCAACGCAGGTTTGTACCGGCAGGAGAGGTAATGCTCATTTCCTTGGCGGCCTTGATCAAAGCGGCCGCCGCAGTCACGCGTGCACGATCCGCTTCCGTTGGCACCGTGCGAACCAGAATTTCTGGTGGCTCCACCGCCAGCAAGATCTTGGTACCCGACTTCAGAATGTCGATCTGCTCGGGCGAGAACAACAGGGTCATCAAGTCCAGCACCAGATCACTGGCCTTCAGGGCTGCAATCGCTGCTTCGTTACCCGTCAGCGGGGTCGTACCCAGGTAGGCCAGCGAGTCACGGCTCAAGGCTTTTTCCGCGTTGACCGGCAACAAGTCCAGGCGATTCACAATCGCACCCATGGACTGAGCAGCAATCTGCGCACACTGCATGGTTTGCGGATGCGTGGTCGAGCTGGTCAGCAAGGTCACGGTTTGACCGGCCTGCAGCTTGGACAGGCGTAGCACTTCTTGCCATGCCTCGATAAGTTGGTAATCACTAACTGCCATCTTGTCTCTCCTTGTGAAAGGTTCCGACACTGACGCGGAACCTTTGCATCACGACGGGCCGCCCGTGCGGCCCTTTCAACATCACACCAAGCGCTGGCCCAGGAAGTCACCGAAGGCTTCGTAAAAGCCTGCTTCGTTATCCCAAGGAATCATGTGACCGGCATCAGGCACGCGAACGTGCTGAACGCCAGGGGCCAACTGCTGAATCTCGGCTACGTCTTCATCGCGTACCACATCCCCGCGCTCGGCTGTCATCAGCAAGGCAGGCACGGTCAAATGCGGGAAGTCGACATGAATATCGTCGGTATGAAAGCCCTCAAAGCTGGCCAGAATCGCAGGCTCGTAACAGGTGTGCAGCCACTGGGCACGCAATTGCAATTGCTCTTCGGTCCAGGTCGGGCAGAAGGCACGCATATCGTCAGCCGTGCAACCCTTGCGAGCCATCGCCATGGAATCCACGTACCAGGGCAACTTGGAGGGATAAGCGCGACGACCTGGGCCAGACACTGGCGGATCAACCATCACCAGACGATTCAGGCCCTCGCTGTTCTTGTGAGCGGCACGCAAACCAATGCGGGCACCCATGGAGTGACCAACCACAATGTAGTCCGTCAGGCCCAGCGCCTGAGCCAGTGCAATCAAGTCATCCGCCTGCGCATCCAGGCTGTAATCCATACCTTCAGCCGCTTCGCTCAAGCCGCGACCACGCACGTCTTGAATGTAGGTATCAAAGTGCTTGCCGAACTGCTCGCCCACAAAGCCCCAGGTCACCGCCGGGCTGGTGATGCCGGGAACGATGATGACGGCTGGGCGCTGATCGCGACCCTCGCTGGAACCACCGTAACGCAAGTAATGCTGACGAATGCCATTGGCATGAACATGGCCGCCGTAAAGAAAGGTACTCATTAATCTGTCCTTGGATTGAAACCGTCAGGCCCTAAGCCCGACCCATGAAAACTGCTGCTGCCTAGGCCATTTGAGGCGTAGCAGCCAGCGCGGCCCGGACCACATCCGGTGTAAAAGGCACCTGCCGAAAACGTCGGCCAGTTGCATCAAACAAAGCATTGGCAATGGCCGAGGCACAGGGTACGGAGGCGGATTCGCCCGACCCCATAGGCGGCTCGGACTGCCTGTCCATCAAAATCACCTCTATGGGCGGGATACGCGGGAAATCCACAATGGGATAGGCACCCCACTCCGCACTGACTACGCCCTGTGCGTTAAAGCGCACCTGTTCATACAACGTGCGGCTCAAGGACTGAATCACATTGCCGTGAATCTGGTGGCGCACACCGGCCGGGTTCACCATCTGCCCGGTATCCTGACCCACATAAATCTTCTGCACGTCGATCACGCCCGTTTCTATATGGACCCGCAAATCCAGTAACCAGGCTGACCAGGCCGCCCCGAAACCAGGAAACTTGCTGTGGATATAACGGGCGTACGACAAGCCACGACCGTAGAGATAGCCTTGCTCATCCGGCTGCCCGCGCGAACCACGCTGCCCAATCTGCCAGTGCCCCTTATCCGCCACCGCCTGCAGCAGTTCCTGAGCACGTTCATCCTGATCCAGATAACGCAGGCGATAGGTCAAGGGGTCCACACCCGCTTCCACTGCCAGCTCATCCAGAAAGCAGTCATGCGCAAAAGAGTTGGGCATGGCCGACACGCCGCGCAACCAGGAAGCGCGCACAATCGCGGGCATGTCCTGACACACAATGCGCTGCTTGGGATAGCTGTAAGGCGGTACGGCCGTACGGTCCCCCATTTCCAATTGACGGGGGGCCGCCGACTCCCGCCCCGTCAGCAAGAGCGCCAGATTCGGCGCATCGTTGGAGGGGTAATGGGTCACAAAATCGTAATGACGCAGTTGCCCTTGGGCATCAATGGAGCCTTCGACATCCATCAACTGAGCAGCGCCTTTAGGCTCCCAGCCGTGCTCTTGTTCTCGCGTCAGTTGCACACGCACCGGCGCACCTACGGCTTGGGACAAGAGCAAGGCATCCGCACACACATCGTCAGCACAATTACGGCCATAGCAACCGGCCGCTTCGTGACGGATGATCTCCAGACCGGCCTCGTCCTCGTCCAGCAACTGGCTCAAATGAACGCGCAACATATGCGGGTTCTGCGAGCCTGACCAGATCCGGCTATGACCGGGCTGATAGTCCGCCACCGCGCAAGACGGACCAATAGAGGCGTGGAGTTGAAAAGGCCAGACATAGCTACGCTTCAAGCGTTTGCCTTCTGGCGGCAGCTCGTCAAAACCCGGCCCTTTATCGGCCAGCAAACGCTCTGTCATGGGCTGACGACGAATCAGCTGCTCCAGATTGCTCATATCCTCCAGCGGAGGAATCGCTTTCCAGCGCACTTTCAATTCGCGGGCAGCACGCATGGCGTGTTCTTCACGACGCGCGACCACACCAATAAAGTCGCCAATCACCACGACTCGCACATCGTCGCCAATATGACGGATGGACTCCTCGTCCACGGACTCCAGACTGCGACCGATGAAGTCGCCGCTATCACGCCCTATATAAGGAGGACGCACAACGCGGCCATGCAACATACCGGGCACGCGCACATCGTGCACATACACCCACTGCCCTGCGACCTTGCCCGGAATATCGACACGCGCCTGGGCTGTCCCTACAATGCGCAATTGTTCGGCCGGTTTGGTGGGAGTTTCTTTATCCAGATAGGCCCGCAGTTCCAGACCCTCCAGCAGTTTCCAGTAAGTCAGGCTGCGCCCGTCCGGGGCAATGATGGTGCCGTCTTCCACGCGTAATTGATCGGCAGGCAGTGCCCAGCGTTCTGCGGCTTGTGCCAGCAGCAATTGACGTGCCTGAGCCGCCGCCTTGCGCAGCGGTACAGCATGAATCTGAATCGAAGCACTGGCGATGGTGGGGCCTTGATTGGGCACCGCATCGGTATGACCCAGCACCATTTGCACGCGTGCCATGGGCACATCCAGCTCGTCGGCCACAATCTGACTCAGTGCAGTTTGAATGCCGGTACCCAGATCCACGTGCCCATTAAAAGCGCGCACCCAGCCCTGTTCGGACACGGCGACAAAGACATCGTCGTGCGCCTGCAAATACTCGGACACCACGCCGGGCTGGCCGGGCGAAGGCTTGGGAGGCCGCGCCGGTGCCGCTAAAATCAGCAAGGTGCCAGACGCCCTGAGCAAGTCTTGCTGCTGGTGGCGCGGCGCATCGTAAGACATCACACTCTCCTGGCTGGGCTTTATATAAGGGGCTGGAAACCGGCCATCAGGGCTCCATCCCTGAAAACCTGCCTGAAACGCCCCCTGGCAAAACATTGATTACTAGCGTACACGCCCTAATAAAAACAAATGCAGTGCGCTTCAACCCATTTATCGCAACTACTATAAAGAGAAAATCAAGGGCTTAATAATCAGTGTAAACCCTATATTAAATAAGATTAGACCGAATTTCGAACGGCTTCCCAAGAGGGCTTTGATTGATACCTCAAGGGAGTAGTAGAATCTATTTACTCGATAAATTAAAGTGTATACACTTAATTTAAGCATATCAATACCGAGCTGATAAAAGCACCGCACACGCTGTCCGACAACAAGGTGCGATCTACCAAAGGTGAAATCCATGAACCCTTGTACTCGCCCGCATACTTTGCGGGTCAATCAAGAGACCCACATCATCGAGGTGGAACCCGATACGCCGCTGCTTTATGTATTGCGTAACGACCTGGAACTGAATGGCCCCAAATTCGGCTGTGGCCTGGGTGAATGTGGCGCCTGTACGGTGCTGGTCGATGGTGTGGCCGCCCGCTCCTGTGTTGTGCCTGTCAGCCTGGTAGAAAACCGCCAGATCACTACCTTGGAAGGCTTGGCCCGGAACGGCCAGCCTAATGATGTTCAGCAGGCATTTATTGACTGCCAGGCCGCACAATGCGGCTATTGCCTCAATGGCATGGTCATGACCGTGCAGGCCCTGCTGGAACGCAATCCGCAAGCCACCGAAGAGCAAATTCGGGACGAGCTGCGCTATAACCTGTGCCGTTGCGGCACGCACGTAGAAATCATGCAAGCCGCTGTACGCGTCGCAAAGGCTAGGCCATGAGTCATTCAGTACAAGACCTTTCCCGAGCGTTGTGGCCGGAACTGCCTGATGGCACCAGCCTGCTGCATGGCGCTGTTGTACGCCCTCCTTACTGGTCCTACGAAAACGGGCAGTATCTGGGTGCTGAATTACAGACCGTAAACCAGCAGGCCGCCCTGCAAGTGCCTGGTGTCGTGGCCTGTGTGCGTATGGGCAATTTTCTGGGTGTGCTGGCGGTGCAAGCCGAGCAGGCTCAGCAAGGCGCTGCTTTGCTGGATGCACGTTGGGCTACGCCCGTAGCGGCAAACCAGGCTACGCTTCCAGCGAATGAGGATGTTGCTGCTACGCTTAGCACCCCCGATCAAAGCTATGAATGGCAATCTGCCGCCGAGCATCAGGAAACTGCCTGGGCCCGTGCCTGTTATCACGACAAACAGCTTTATGTTTGGGCGCATACGCAGCGCCCCGCGGCCCTGCTGATTGAGCTGCAAGCCTTGAGCGGCCTGCCCAGCGAACAGATCCATTTGCAGGATATTGCCGGCAATCAGGCCGATGCTTACGACTGTGCCATGGATGCGGCAGTCATGGCCTTTGGGCGCCCCCAGGCCGTACAAGTTCGTGCCAGCCACAGTGCAGACATCATTCGCCTGAGTGTCTTTAAAGGCACTGCAGAGCCAAACGATCTGAATGCCCATTTGCGGGCCACCCGCTGGCAACTGAATACCTTGTCCGGTGCGCGCCCTTCTCTGGCGGCCATTCTTTGCGGTCAGCCAGGTTTGCCCAGCAGCGGCCCGGCCGTAAAAAACGATTACTTCTCCGCCCCTACACCTAACTATGATGGCGCAGCCGCCAGCAGCGACCCCGACAGCCTGGCCCAGGCCACGATCTTTGCTCAAGAGTCGCAGTTCGATCAAGACTGCCACAGCCTGGGACTGGACCCCTTGGCGGCACGACTGGAACAAGTCAGTAGTCCCCAAGGTCGAGATCTGCTGCAACGGGTTGCCGAACAGTCGGACTGGTCCGAACCCTTGCCCGCCCATCAAGGCCCTTTACGCAAGGGTCGCGGGCTGGCCTACAGCCATATTGTTGAACACGTCCCCGGGCAAGCTGCACGCGAGCAGTGGTCCGCCTGGGCCGTGGATGTTAGCGTCGATACCCGCCAAGGCACACTCAGCATAGACAAGCTGACCATTGGCCACGACAGCACCGAGCTGGGCACTCCCGAGCAGGCCACGGAGTCCGCGCCTGCCTTGGCCGACCGACTGAGTCGTTGGGCGCAGCAACTGCTAAACAACGGCGTGGGCAAAGGCGGTGAAGGTCATAGCGACAGCCCCGTCAAAGAAACAGCCGACAAGCCAGCCGTTCAGCTGGTCAAACGGGAGTCTGCTGTAGGCCAGCCTTTGGCCTGGAATCAGGGCGTGGAACTGCCTGCCGCTGCCGCCATTGCCAATGCAATTTTCAATGCCAGTGGCATACGTCTGACCAGCGCGCCTTTTAGCGAACAGTCTTTGGCACTGGGCTATCAGGCCGATAAGACAGGCAGCAGCAAAAAACGCAAAGCCTGGTGGGGTGCCTTGGCCGCGGTCGCCACCGGCACAGTCTTGAGTGCCCTGCCCTGGCGACCTGCCATTGCACCGGTCGGCCAGGTGGATACCTCCATCTTTTCAGAGCTTGCCATCGAACGCGGCCGCCTGGTTGCAATTGCGGGCGACTGCATGGTCTGCCACACTGCTGAAGGCGGCACACCCAATGCGGGCGGTCTGGGTTTGGATACGCCTTTTGGCACGATCTATACCACCAACATCACCCCGGACAAGGAAACCGGCATAGGCAGCTGGAGCTACAAAGCCTTTGAACGCGCCATGCGCGAAGGTATTCATCAGGACGGTCGCCACCTTTACCCGGCCTTCCCTTACACGGCATTTGCCAAGATCAGCGATGAGGACATGCAGTCCCTGTACGCCTACTTGATGACGCAAGAGCCGGTGAAATCCGAAGTGCCTGAAACCAAACTGCCCTTCCCCATGAATATGCGGCCTTTGGTAGCGGGCTGGAACCTGCTGTTTCACCGTGATCCGAATGCCTACGTGCCGGACCCCACGCAAACCGTGCAATGGAATCGGGGCGCGTATCTGGTTAACAGCAGCGGACACTGTGCGGCCTGCCATAGCCCGCGCAATATGCTGGGTGCCGAGAAAGGGGGTGAAGCGAATTTCCTGGCCGGTGGTTTTGCGGACAACTGGGAAGCGCCTGCACTCAATAGCTTGTCCAAAGCCCCCATCCCCTGGACAGAGCAGGAGCTATACCAGTACTTGCGTACCGGCTATTCGCCCCGTCATGGCGTGGCAGCAGGACCAATGGGACCGGTCGTGGCGGGTTTGGCAGAACTGCCTGAATCCGATGTCCGCGCCATGGCGCATTATCTAAGCAGCCTGAACCCGGTCGAGAGCGAACAAGAACAAACGCACGCCGCCCAGGCCGCGCTTTTGGAGCAGAACAGCCGCAGCAATAAGGAAGTGATGTTGATGCCGGGCGAAAACCTGTTCAACGGCGCTTGCGCTGTCTGTCACGACCCGCGCGGTGGGCCGGTGCTATTTGGTGCCCGCCCGTCCCTTGCCTTGAACAGCAATCTGCACAGCGAGCATCCGGACAATACGATTCAGGTATTGATGCACGGCATTACCCGTCCGGCACAGCCTGCTCTGGGCTCCATGCCCGGTTTCAAGAACAGCATGAATGACGAGCAGATGGAAGATTTGCTCAACTATATGCGGGCGCGTTTTGCTCCGGACAAACCAGCCTGGACAGGACTGAAAGACAAGATTGCAACCATACGGGAGCAAAAGGGACACTTGTAGACTGGGCTGGTCCGCAGATAGTGTTTAGATAAGGGGTAAACGAACCAAAGGCGGCTTCAAGTTTTCACTTGGCCGCCTCTGTTTCATGGTGCATCGCCTTCAGACTTGGCCCAGGCCAAGCCCAAGATCCCAGCCTGGCCCGGACTCAAAACCCATCAGCCGGAAAAACCACCGGCCTCCAGGAACTTCTGCTCTTCCGCCGTGGTAGTACGCCCCAGGATCGAATTACGGTGCGGGAAGCGCCCAAAGCGCTCCACCACATCCAGATGCTCCTCAGCGTGGTCCAGCCAGGGACGGCCAATTTCCTGATTCAGACGCACGGCCTCTTGCTGATCGGCCAGGTTCTCTGCATGGGAATACGGCAGGTAGCAGAACACCCGACGCTCCACCGGAATCTGTTTATCCAGCCCCTTGGCCACCATTTCCTTGGCAATCGCCAACCCCTTCTCATCGGTCGCATACATGCGCGTGGTATTGCGAAAAGAGTTGCGCGGAAACTGATCCAGCAGAATCAGCAAGGCATAGGCTCCTTCTGCCGTCTGTGCCCAATCATCCAGCTCGCCCTTGGCCGCACGTTCGTGCCAATCCAAAAACCGTTCGCGAAATTCCCGGTCAAAGTCATCGGACTTGCGAAACCATTTCTCTGGCCCTGATTCAATCCAGAAATCAATCACTGCCTGAGGATTGGGACTTGCATCTGCCATGGTGTTCTCCTGAAGCCGGTCTGGCCTCCATTACTGGGAGGCCCAAAGTTAGACGGACAGGTAAGTGCGCCGCACTTGCTCGTTGGCACTTAATTCCTGCATGGCGCCACTGTACCGTATTTGCCCCTTTTCCAGCACATAAGCCCGATCCGACACCAGCTCGGCAAAATGCAAATTCTGCTCGGACAGCAAGATGCTGACTCCGGCCTGCTTCAGCTCCAGAATCATGTGCACCATCTGCTCCACAATCACGGGAGCCACGCCCTCGGATGGTTCGTCCAGCAAGACCAGATAAGGATTGCCCATCAAGGTGCGCGCGACGGTCAGCATTTGTTGCTCGCCCCCGCTCATCTGCCCACCGGGCCTGTCCTGCATTTGACCCAGATTCGGAAACAAGCTGTACAAGCGCTCGGGCTGCCAGTGCGGAGCTGCTGTACCATCGGGCCAGCGCCGTGCTGGCTGACGTCCCACCTCCAGATTTTCCGTGACGCTCAGGTCGGTAAAGATACGCCGGTCTTCGGGCACAAAGCCCAAACCCGCACGTGCGATTTCAAATGGCTGCTTGTAGTGAATGGCCTGGCCCATGAATTCAATGTGACCGTCGCAGCGCTCCATCAAACCCATAATGGATTTCAAGGTAGTGGACTTGCCCGCGCCGTTACGCCCCATCAAGGCGACCACTTCACCACGTTGCACGTTCAGTGACAGGTCAAACAAGATATGCGCGGCACCGTACCAGGCATTCAAGCCATCCACACTTAGCAAAGGCTGCTTGTCGGCCACGCCTGTGGCAACTCGCTCAGAACCGGCTACTAAATCTTGCGTCATGCTGGCTCCTTATTCTCGAATGTTTTGCCTGTGCCAAAGTACACCTCCTGCACCTTGGGATGCTGACGAATATAGTCTGCATCCCCTTCTGCCACCAGCCGACCACGGGCCAGCACCAACATGCGGTCCGAGTGCTCGAACACCACGTCCATGCTGTGCTCGGTAAACAGCACACCCATATTGCGTTCGATCACCAGTTTTTTGGTCAGGCGCATCAGCTCATTACGCTCTTTGGGTGCCATGCCTGCCGTGGGTTCGTCCATCAGCAAAAGACGGGGGTCGTTGGCCAACGCAATCGCCAGCTCCACCCGCTTCACGTCCCCGTAAGCCAGCTCGCTGCAAGGCCGTTCGGCCTGCGCCAGCATGCCTACTTGATCGAGCAAATCCAGCGCACGAGCCCGTTCGAACTGAGCCGCCCGACGCCAGAAGGAAAACAGTTTTTTCTGATGAGCCAGCAAGGCCATCTGCACGTTTTCCACCACCGTCAGGGACGCAAAAGTTGCGGCAATCTGAAAGGTACGGCCCACCCCCAAGGCAGCAATCTTGCGCGGGGCCAGCCCTACCAGTTCCTGATCGCCCAAACGCACTGACCCGGCTGTAGGCGTCAATTGCCCGCCCACCATATTGAAGGTGGTGGTTTTGCCAGCCCCATTGGGGCCGATCAGGGCCAGGAACTCTCCGGCCTGCACATCAAACTCGATACCGTCTACGGCCAGATTGCCGCCAAACGCTTTTTTAAGATCTCGTACTTGCAGCAAACTCATGACGATGCCTCCGGTGCTACGCGGCGATGTGCCCAGCGTTTGAAAAAGCCGGCAATACCCTGCGGGAAAGCCAGAACCAGCAGCAAAATCACGCCACCAAACAAGGCGCGCCAATACTGCGTGATGCCCAGGAAGAAGTCCTGCAGCAACGTGAATACGGCTGCACCCACCACTGGCCCAACCAGAGTTTGCAAACCACCCAGCAAGACCATGACCAAGCCATCCACGGACTTGTTCACTGCAATCACTTCAGGCGAGACGCTACCTTTGGAAAAGACAAACAAGGCACCGGCCAGACCGGCAAACGTACCTGCCAGAATAAAGGTCAGCCACTGCACGCGCTTGACGGGGATACCAATGGCCTCGGCCCGCAAGGCCGAGTCCCGGCTGGCACGCATGGCGTAACCAAAGGGGGAGAACAAGATGCGACGCAACAGGAAGGCCGCTGCCACCACCAGCAGCAAGGCAAAGTAATAGTAGCGATCACCCGACAGCCACTCCGCAGGCCAGACACCGACCACGCCATTGGAGCCACCCGTAAAGCTGTCCCACTGATACACAATCGACCAGATAATCTGTGCGAAAGCCAGGGTCAGCATAGCCAGGTAAACACCGGACAGACGCACGCAGAACCAGCCAAAGATCAGCGCACCCAAGCCTGCGACAGCTGGAGCCAGAACCAGGGACCAGCCCATGGACAAGGCCGCCGCTTTGAACAACAGAGCAGCCGCATAAGCGCCTAGACCAAAGTAAGCAGCATGACCAAAGGAGTTCATGCCCCCTGGCCCCATCATGAAATGCAGGCTCAAGGAGAACAGGGACAAAACCAGAATATCCAGAGCCAGCACGGGCGCATACGGGAACCAGTCGCTCATCAAAGGCAAGGCCGCCATCACACCCAGAACTACCAGCACCATGACCTGGAACGCTCCACTACCAGCACGAAGAGGCGCTTCGATAGGGGCCGAGTTACGGCTGACGGCTTGAGCACGTCCAAACAAGCCCCAAGGCCGGAACACCAGCACCACGGCCATGAAGATGAATTCCACCACCAGCGTCAACTTCGGAAAGGCAAAGTCCACACCAAAGAAGGTGACCGTGCCCAGCGCAATACACAGGGCCTTCAATTCAGCGACGATCAGCGCAGCCACGTAAGCACCGGGGATGGAGCCCATGCCGCCGACCACCACAATCACAAAGGCATCCCCAATCACGCTCAGGTCCAGCAGCAGATTGGCGGGCTGACGCGGCAATTGCACGGCACCACCCAAACCCGCCAGGAAGGCACCCAAGGCAAACACACCCGTAAACAGCCAGGCCTGATTCACACCCAGCGCACCCAGCATTTGTCTGTCGTGGGTCGCGGCGCGCACCAGCACACCCCATCGGGTACGGGTCAGCAAGAGCCACAGCAAGCCCAGCACCACCGGACCGATCACGATCAGCACCAGGTCATAGACTGGAAAGAAGCGACCTGCAATGGAAATAGAACCGTTCAAACCCGGAGCCAACGGTCCCAGCAGATCTTCCGGCCCCCACACGGCCAAGGCCCCGTCATTGATCACCAGCACCAGGGCAAAAGTGGCCAATAACTGGAACAGCTCGGGCGCTTTATAAATACGCCGCAGCAGCACGATCTCCAGCACGGCTCCCAAAGCGCCGACCAGCAAGGCCGCCACAATCAAGCCTGCCCAGAACCCCAGCGCCGAGCCCCCCATGAACTGCACGGTGGAGTACGCCATGTAGATGCCCAGCATATACAGGGAACCGTGTGCAAAGTTGACGATGCGTGTCACCCCGAAGATCAGGGACAAACCCGCCGCCACCAGGAACAAAGACGATGCCTCGGCCAGCCCGTTAAGGAACTGCACCCATAAACCCGATAAGGCCATTACTGCCTCGCGTCAGAAGTGGCGCACCAGACGGTGCGCCGATCTACGAAATACTGCGTTCCTGGAATTATTGATTGGCCGCGGCAGGACGCCACTGGCTGACTTGCTCATCCGTAGGCTGTACATCTTTGCCATCGGCGTAACGGATATTGGTCATGATGCCCTTGCCGTCTTGTTTGGCCAGCACACCCACATACGCCCCCTGGGTGGATTGCTGATCTTGCGTACGGTAAGTAATGGGGCCAAAAGGTGTGACCACATCCAGACCACGGAAGGCTTTGATCATGGCTTCCGTGTCGGTAGAACCGGCTTTTTCAATACCGGCGGCAATCGACACAATCGTGCTGTAACCAATAATCGTGCCCAGGCGAGGGTGCTCTTTGTACTTGTCCTGATAGGCTTTCAGGAAGGCATTGTGCTCGGGCGTGTCGATGGCGTACCAGGGGTAGCCCGTCACAATCCAGCCTTCCGGCGTTTCTTCACCCAAGGGGTCCAGGTACTCCGGCTCGCCAGTCAACATGCTGACTACCGGCAAGGCAGGGCTGAAGAACTGGCGCTGATTACCGGCACGGACCAAACGAGCCAGGTCGGACGCAAACAGTACGTTAAAGACCGCATCAGGCTTGGCTTCGGACAAGGCCTGCACCACGGCACCGGCATCGACCTTGCCCAGCGGGGTAGCCTGTTCAGCCACAAATTCAATATCGGGCTGGGCTTCTTTCATCAAGGTCTTGAAAGTGGCCACGGCGGACTGTCCATACTCGTAGTTGGGATACACAATCGCCCAGCGCTTCTTGTTCAGCTTGACGGCTTCGGGCACCAGCATGGCTACCTGCATATAGGTAGAGTTCCGCAGGCGGAAGGTGTAGCGGTTGCCATCGGCCCAGACGATCTTGTCGGTCAACGGCTCGCTGGCCAGAAAGAATACTTTTTTGTGTTTGGCAAAGTCGGTAATGGCCAGACCGATATTGGACAGGAAGGTCCCGGTCAGCACATCCACTTTTTCACGCGAGATCAATTCCTCGGCCGCACGTACCGCATCGCCGGGATTGGAGTTGTCATCCTTGATGATCAATTGCAGCTGCTTGCCGTGAATTCCCCCGGCCTGATTGATCTGCTCAACCGCCAGCTCCATCCCGTTTCGATAGGGCCCCAAAAACGCGGGCTGGGATTTATAGCTGTTCAGCTCCCCGATCTTGATCACCCCCTCGGCGGCAGCGGTGGCCCCCAAGGTTTGCAACATCATCGTTCCTGCCAGTGCTACCCCTGCAAATGTCTTGTTCATTGTCTTCTCCGTGGGCTTGTGAGGCGAAACACGACTCAGCAACTTGTCTTGTTCTAGTGATTTAAAGTGTACACATGGTATTTTTTGGAGTAAATCGGCCAAGACCTAGGGATATACCCTTGAACACTTTAAGCATAAAACACAACAAACCAGGCAGAAAGCCGTTACAGCAAGGAGATCAAGAAGAAATGAGCAGAAAAAGTAGATAGCCTGAAACGAAGATAACTACCGATATACAGTGACTACACTTAATAAGCCCAAGGATTAAAACGCAACCACCCCGCCTGGTTCCTGCACGCGCCGAATCATGGTTTTCATAAACTGCTCCATCATATCCGGCAAAGGGGAAGCAAACGGCTAAAAACGCTAGAAAGGCTTATGAGCTACTGCTCTGGAGTCACCGCGCCAAAGTGGCAATCAGCCACTGCGAGTCTCGTGAACTTTCTGCCCCGCCGAGGGTAAATCGTATAACTGAGGGGTGCGCGTTGGGTTGAAGTCCTGCCATTGGCCATCACTCCAATTGCCGTTGGCCCATTCAATCGCGTAGCCCCCATTGCGCTGCAATTCGCGCACTAGTACCGCCTCCTCAGCCGACCCCAGACGCGCCGCCAACATGACGCCCGAAACACGATTTAAAGGCTCTTTTTCAGGCTTATGGCCACCCAGCTTCACGATCCCGCCCACCATGGCACCGATGTAAGCCCCCAAAGCCGCAAAGGCAAGCAACAGCAGCTGAGGCCAGCTTGTCATGCTCAATAACCACCAGCCCAGGGCGATCCCCAAGACGGCCCCTAGAACGACACCCAGGATGGCACCCAAACCACCTCCTCGGGCAGCCTTGTCCAAAGTTCTGTCACCTCCAATCGGATACTGCGCATGCTGACCTCCTGGTTTAAGGTAGAAAATCTGCAGATCCTGACTTTCCAAGCCCAGCCCCTGCAGGACTCTCGCAGCTTGTTGGGCCTGATCAAACGTATCGAATTCCGCCGCAATAATGCGTTCCATAACAAGGCTCCCCAATAAATGTGTTCACCAAAGAACCAGCAAGTTTCGTTCCCAAACCCCGCTTCTACTGGGGAAATCCTCTATAAGTTTTCACCTGGAAATATCAATGCCTAAAGAATTTTGACGTTATATTCTCAAGAGATAAAAAAACGTAGCCTTCCAGGCTATTCTTTTGGAGACAAGATTTTGACTTTTCCCCGTCGCTTTCCATCCCGACTGACTCTTGGCGTGTTGACCACCAGCGTCTTGCTGGCCGCCTGTGCCAGCGCCCCCTTAAGTGAGCGCAGCGTCACCATCAAGCGCGACAGCTACGGCACTCCTCATATCTATGCCGACAGCACTTATGGCCTGTTCTATGGCTATGCCTATGCCGTGGCTACAGACCGTCTATACCAGATGGAAATTGCCAAGCGCTCTGGCTGGGGAACCGTGGCAGAAGTTCTGGGACCGGACTTCCTGGAGCTGGATAAAGTCACTCACAACAATATCGATCCGGACTCTATCCGCAAGCAATTGGCCGCTCTGTCCCAAGAGGACCGCGCCATGTTCGAGGGCTATGCCGCTGGTTTCACCCAACGCGTTCGCGAGGTGAAAGCCCAGCGCGACACCTTGATGCCCAAGGAGTTTCTGGACAAAGGGTTTGAGCCTTCTGAGTGGCAGCCTGAAGACATTGCCATGGTCTGGGTGGGCCTGATTCTGAACCGCTTCTTTGCTGGCACGGCCGAAGTGGCCAACCTGAGTCTGCTGGAAACCCTGAAAGCAGACCAGGGCGCGGAACGTGGCGAACAGCTTTACAAACAACTACGCTGGCTGAACGACCCGACTGCCCCCACCATTATTCCGCAGCCTGACGCCAAGGCAGCGCTGGCCGATTTGCCTACGCATTTGCAGGCTCTGTCCGCACAAGCGGCGCAGGACTACCTGCACAAGCAAGCCGTGGCCTTGGGCCCCACCGTGGCCGCAGGCACACCTACTGCCAGCAATGCCTGGTTGCTGGGCCCCGAAAAGACAAGCCACGGTCATGCCGTGCTGTACAACGGCCCGCAACAAGGCTGGTACACCCCGTCCATTACCTATAGCGTCGGCCTGCACGGTGCCGGCTACGACCTGACCGGCAGCACGGCCGTTGCCCTGCCCGCTATTTTGTTCGGCACCAATGGCCAGATTGCCTGGGGCTCCACCGTGGGTTCACTGGACACCAATGACGTCTACCAATTGCGCTTGAAAGACGGTGACCCGCATAGTTACTGGTACAACAATGCCTGGCACCCCATGGAGCACAAGCAGGTACGCATCAAGGTGCGTGGTCAGGACGATGTGACGCAGGACGTTTACCGCGCAGCTCAAGGTTATGTCAGCAGTTGGGACAAAAAGAACAACACCGCCTACGCCAACCGTCGCACCTGGGAAGGCCGGGAAATTGAAACCTTGCTGGGCTGGGCCCATGCGGCCAAGGCCAAGAACTGGGATCAATTCATGGCTCAGGCCTCGCGCGTCAGCGCTTCCATTACCTGGTTCTATGCCGACACCCAGAACAATATCGGTGCGGCAGCCCTGGGCCTCTTGCCCAAGCGCCCAGCCAATCAGGCGATCCAGTTCCCTGCAGCGGGCGACGGCAGTATGGAATGGCAAGGCTTCCTGAGCTTTGATCACAACCCCAAAGTGCTGAACCCGCAGCAAGGCTATATCGCCAGCTGGAACAACAAGGCCTACGGTGCCTTGCTGGCAGACAACTCCAACTTCTCCTATGTGGACCGTGTGCAGGAACTGCTGGCACCGCTACAGGCCAAGCAGCGCCTGAGTGACGAAGAAATCTGGGGCATTGACTCCCTGGGTGCCCGCTCTGATCTGAATGCGCGCTACTTCGCCCCCATCATCCAGGAAGCTGCCAAGCTGCCACGTGCCAGTGCCCTGGCCCGTCAGGCTGCCGAACAACTGAAAGGCTGGGACTACAAGCTGCACGTGGCCAGCAATGGCAAACAGTACGAAGGCAGCGCCCCAGCCGTGATGCAGGCCTGGATGCAAGCCGCAGTGCCCGTATTCCTGAAAGGTCGTTTGCCTGACAGCGTCTACAACACCTACACACAAAGCCTGTACCCGGCCATGGATGATCCGCGCAGTGCCCAGCCCGCTGCGGCCGCCAAGCTGATCTGGAATGCCATCCAGGGCCCGGCTGCTGGTGTGCCACAAACAATTGATTTCCTGCAAGGTCGCCCGGCCCAGGAACTGGTGCTGGACGCACTGGAGCAAGCTGCTGCCTCGCTACAGAAATCACAGGGTGCACAAGCCCAGCAATGGCGTGCTCCAGCCGTATCCATGCTGTTCGCCGCACGCAATGCGATTGGGGTGCCTTGGTCTGACCCTGCACACGAGCGCCGCATCATGCCTTATCTGAACACCGGCAGCGCCCGATTCCAGTATGTGCTGGACCCCACCGGCGTGCGCATGTGCTCGGTTATGGCTCCCGGTCAAAGCGGTTTCATCAATCCTGAAGGCGAAGCCAGCGCCCATCACTCGGATCAGCTGGAGATGTTTGCTGCCTTCAAGTGCAAGAGCGATGCCATCAGCGCTCAGGACATCGACAAGGCCAGCCAGGATAGCCAAACCCTGCGCTACTAAGCCGTCAATAGAAAACGGGGCCTGGAGCGGTACACGCTCCAGACCCCGTTTCCTTGTGCTTCACCCGGCAGGCTTAATCCCTCGCTACCACCTGGTTACGACCAGCGCGCTTGGCTTGATACAAGCGCTGGTCAGCCTGCATCAGGACATCCTCAATCACCTGACCGGGCTGACACACCGCCAAACCCATACTGGCCGTAATCTGAAAAGCCTCGCGGTCGTGGTTATAAAAGGTTTGTGCCTGTACCTGGCTCAAAAGCAGATCGGCAAAACTCAAGGCCTGTGCATCACTACGTCCGGCCAGAATCAGCACAAACTCCTCGCCACCATAACGGGCCGCCAGATCATCCGGCCCCAGCTGCGCCTTGAATAAAGAGGCAGTACGCGTCAGCACGTCATCCCCTACCGAGTGACCGTGGGTATCGTTGATCTGCTTGAAATGATCCAGATCCACCATCAGCACATGCAGCCTTTCATGCACTGGTCCCTGTCCCAGCTGACGGCTAATCGCGCCCCGGTTCAACAAGCCGGTCAAGGTATCGTGTGTGGCTTGCCGATATAAACGCAGCAAAAGTCCCAGGTGGAAATAATTGGCTGTTAAAGCGACGACCAGCAAGGCTGTCAAAAGCCAAAGATCCTGTAAACCTTTCATGCTTAGCCAGGTTCCCGAACTGACACTGGCCAAAACCTGCAAAGCAATTAACGCGCCCCCCACCAAGGCTGATTCCAGCAAAGTGAAAGGAAAAATGCTTAAGGTGGCCACCAGCAGGAAAGGAATAAAGCCATACCCCAGTACAACGTACTGGCCGGCCCCGGACAGGGTCAGCAGCATATAAGCGTAAAAAGAGGCCGGCAAAATAAAGACCAGGCCGCTTAAAACATAAATGCGGGTAATGCGCTGGTGGCCATTGAAAGCCAGCCATACGCACAAGATCAATCCCCCCAGGCTTAAAACCCGTATCGCCATCAAATGCGCGGGCCAGCTGGGCAAGACCAGCCAGTCCATCAAAGTCCAAAGGGGGGTCAACAAAGCAAATAACAAGCCGACCAGAATGACACGGCTGCGCAAATACTCCATTCGGGCATGAATGAAGTCACGAGAATGATATTTCCCGCTCAGTGTGTCGCGCACCGAGCTAATACTGATCGCTTGCAAGTTTTTCCAGCCTTCCAGAATTGTTCCCATCAATCAATTCGCTAAGAAGAAACAAAGTAACATAACGGCAATTTTTAGTTACATGAGTTTGAAAAACAAGCTGTCAGTTCTTTCAGGGTCAGCCCGCGCTGACCCCGACTTACAATCACACCACTTGAGGTTGCTTACTCATCCAGCTAATTACCTCTTCCAACATCGGTTCGCCCGAATCCTGCGGGCGCCACAACAGACCCAACTGACCATGCAAGCGCGGGTCGCTCCAGTCCAGGTTCAAGATACACAGCTCCGGGTAGACCGGCACCATGCTGCGTGTCATGGGCACTAAAAAGTCGCTATTGACTGCCACACGGGCATTGGTGTGTGCGTAGGCGGACTCAATGGCGCAGGTGGGATACGGCAAGCCCTTGGCATCCAGGCCCAGTTCAAAACTGCGCCGCATCGGGCTGTTTCGTGGTGGCAATATCCAGGGATACTCCAACGTCTGCTCCCAGGTCACTTCATCTTGTTGTGCCAAAGGATGCTTGCGGCAAGCCGCTACCCCCAAAGGCACCATACCCAAAGGCAAATACGCCATCGCCGGGTTACGGCCTGCTTCATCTACACGGCCAATGACCAGATCCAGTTCGCCCTGTTCCAGATTACGGCTCAAAATATCCAGCGTGCCTTCCTGAATACGGATATGGCATTGTGGATCGCGCTCGTGCAAATACACCAGCAACTGCGGCAAATAAACCGCAGCCACCATAGGCGAAATACCCAAAGTAAATTGCTGGCGAAAACCCTGCCTGTATTGCTCCAGAGTTGCATTCATGCGGTCAAGGCGATTCAACACCCCCTGGGCCTGGGAAACCAGCGCCAGGGCGGCTGGCAAAGGCTCAATGCCGCGAGCATGACGCTCGAACAAGGGCATGCCTATATTGTCTTCAAAATCCTTGAGCCATTTTGACAAGGCAGGCTGAGTCATATTGGACTGCCGGGCCACATCGCTCATGCTTTTTTCTTCGCACAAACGAATTAAAACCTGCAGATGCTTCAAGCGAATGCGTTCACTCCAGCTCATGACTTACCTATATGAAAGAGGTATATATACCTGCAAGTTATTCAATTTAACATTATGGCTACCGCTTCCATAATGGGGATACCCAAAGCTACAAAATAGGCACTTCATGTCTCAGTCAGTACCCAATTTTTTATTGATCATTGCGGATCAACTCCGCGCAGACCATTTGGCTTGTTACGGCAATAAAGAAGTTAAAACGCCCAATCTGGATGCGTTAGCCGCTCGCGGTTGGAGTGCTGACCGATTTTACGTCGCCACCCCAATCTGTATGCCCAACCGTGCGTCCCTGATGACAGGTCGCATGCCCTCGGTGCACGGCGCCCGTCACAATGGTGTGCCCCTGCCACTGGATTCCAGCACCTTTGTCGATGTACTGCGCCAGGCAGGCTGGAGCACAGCCTTGGTCGGCAAGGCGCACCTGCAAAATATAACGGATACGCCCCCGCTCTACCCACGGCCGGATGATCCTCCAACCAAGGGAGAAGCTCGCCCTCCTCTGCCTACCAACGATTACGGCCAGGAATGTGGCCAATGGTGGCGCGATCGCGCCGATCACGGTGTTCAGCTACCTTTTTACGGCTACGAGCACGTGGACCTGGCCATTGATCACGGCGATCAGGTCTGGGGCGACTATGGCCGCTGGCTGCAGGATGAACATCCTGAAATCGCCGCCCTGTCCGGCCCTGAAAACGCCATACCGACTCCGGACTACGAGTTAAGCCGCATTGGCCAGGCCTGGCGTACCCGTGTGCCAGAAGAGTACAGCACCACGGCCTGGATTGGTGAACGGACCCGCGCTGTGCTGGACAAATATGCCCAGGAACAACAGCCCTTCTTTATTCAGTGCTCCTTCCCGGACCCGCATCATCCCTTCACTCCGCACGGTCAGTACTGGGATATGTACAAGCCTGAAGAGGTCAGCCTGCCCGACTCCTTCCACCTGGGTCCGCATCCCCTGCCTGCCCATCTGCAATTGCTGCATCAGCTGCGCGATGAAGGCAAAGCCATCAAGCACACTCCTACGCTGTTTGCCTGTTCCGAGCGCGAGGCCCGCGAGGCGATTGCGCTGAACTACGGTTCCATCACGCATATTGATGCCGAGATCGGGCGCATTCTGGACCATCTGGAGCGCACTGGTCAGGCGGAAAACACCATCGTCATTTTCATGAGTGATCATGGCGACTTCATGGGCGACCATCAATTGATGCTGAAGGGCCCTGTGCATTATCAAAGCATTATTCGCAGCCCCTTTATCTGGTTTGACCCCAAGGATGCGAAAACTCAAGGCACAAGTGAGGCGGTCTGCTCTACCATTGACGTCGCGCCTACGGTGCTGGAACGTGCCGGCCAGCTGCCCTACAACGGCATCCAGGGTCGCTCCTTGCTGAAAGTGATGCACAAGGAGCCTGTGGAATGGCGCAAAGGCGTACTGATCGAAGAAGAAAACCAGCGCAAGCTGTTCAATACGCCCATTCGCACCAAGCTGCGTTCGCTGGTCACGCAGCAGCACCGTCTGAGCCTGTATGAAGGCGGTCAAATTGGCGAGCTGTACGATCTGCAAGCCGATCCGCTGGAACAACATAATTTGTGGAATGAACCTGACGCGCAAGCGTTAAAAACAACGCTTTTGTGTCAATTGATCGATACCATGATGGCTCACAGCGAAACCAGTCCCTTGCCTTTGGCGATAGCGTGAGCTGAACACTGTTAATTACCCCTATCTGGAGACATCTATGCCCACCCTTTCCTTGCTGCGCAAAGTAAGCATTTGTGCGCTGATCTTACCTTTGGCTACGCCAGTCCAGAGTGCCGAGGTGGCCACCATTGTGGTCAGTTCCGTGGCAGGAGGCCCGCTAGATGTCCTGGGTCGCATGTTGGCCCGCGAAGCCACTGAAACCACGGGCCAAACGATTGTGGTGGAGAACCGGGCGGGTGCAGCCGGTACGATTGCTGCAGAGGCAGTGGGCCGGGCCAAGCCAGATGGCAATACCTTGCTGCTGACACTGGATACGGTTGCCACAGCCAACCCGCATATTTACGTCAACAGCAAGTTCAAGATCGGGGAGTCCCTGGATCTGGTGTCTTTACTGGGTACTTTTGACCAGGTTCTGGTGGTTCCCAGCAAGACCGGCATCACAACACCTGCCGAGTTTCTGGAGCGCGCCCGCGCCAAGCCCATGAATTACGGCTCGGCCGGTATGGGTTCGCCTGGGCATTTGATGATGTCGGCCTTGACGCAAGATAGCGGTATCAAGCTGGATCACATTCCGTATCGCAGCAATAGCGCTGTGGTCAATGATATGTATGGCGAGCGTCTGGACAGCGGCTTTTTGACGATTGCCGGTGTCTTGGGTCCGATCAAGGAAGGTTTGCTGACTCCCTTGGCGACTTCTGGCGGCAAGCGCAATCCTTTACTGCCTGAGGTTCCTACTTTGGCCGAAGCAAAGCTGCCTGGATTGGAAAACTTTAACGAGAGCTTCTCGTATCTGGTTTTCACCACCAAGGGTTCGCCTCCAGAGAAGATCAAGGCATGGAACGACTTGCTCAGCGATATCGTGAAACGTCCGTCCACCGCCGAGACTTTGCGGATGCTGGATATTCAGGCCTACGACTCGTCCAAGGTTTCTCCAGCCCAATGGGTGCAGCAGCGTAACGCTCGCTGGGAGCAGATTGTGCGGGATAACAATATTCGTTCTGATCAGTAATTGTTGGAATTACAGCCCCTGGTTTCAGGGGCTGTTTTTTTTGAGGCTGTATAGGTTCGAGGGGATTACTGAGAGCAGGCTTTCTTCGTGAGTTGCTTTGGGGTAAGGACTCAACGGTTGGTGAGAAGGCTGCTCGTACAAAGAAGGGAGCAGGAGCAGGGAGCCGGTTAGTGCAGGTGTAGTGGTGTTCGGGCTGAGCACTTGCCGGTGCTACGCACCGGTGCCCTTGTCAGTTTGGGAATCCGGGCGCCCTGTGAACTCGCGGGGTACTTGGTCCCCCGGACCAAGTACAAACGCCCCGCTCAAACAGCACAGGGCTTGCATCCCGAATTCCCAAACTGACCGCGGCAAGTACTCTGAATCGCCCGAACACCACTACACCTGCACCAACCGGCAAACTCACATTACTCTGTTCCCTTCTTTTCAAGAGTCCAACTGAATGGCTCAATGCGATATGAGGTTTGCTACTTTTACGCCCTGTTTAAGGTGTGAAAGCTATGGCGCCAGAAGTGGCCAACAACAACAACAACAACAACAACAACAACAACAACAACAACAACAACAA